>Ga0315330_10000210_pt1 | contig 33580 bp, 33 predicted proteins | sample M140m34915metaG_FD_203453 | JGI IMG/M metagenome (GOLD analysis project Ga0315330, IMG submission 203453) | Ammonia-oxidizing marine archaeal communities from Monterey Bay, California, United States - M1 40m 34915 | ecosystem: Environmental > Aquatic > Marine > Intertidal zone | place: USA...
ATACCCCAACCCAGTAGGCGTGCTTCCCATCCCAACAATTGGCTTATTAAGAGTCATCGCTCCAGTCGACCCAAAAAACTGTGCATCACCAAAAGTGAAGATCCCACCATCAGACGCAACAAGCCAATACCCCAACCCAGTAGGCGTGCTTCCCATCCCAACAATTGGCTTATTAAGAGTAATCTCTGACAGGTCCCCATAAGAACCTGCATCTCCAAAAACTGATACGACACCTTTTTGCGTTGCTATCCAATAACCAGTGCCGTTCGGGGTCGACACAATAAACATTTCATCCGTAGGGCTCCCTGAGCTTAAATCACCGAAGTGCAGCAGTTGTCCAGTGTTTTCGACTGTCCCGGGATTCGAAGCAGCAGCCGGGGCCCCTAAAACACCTACATAACAAGCAGTTAATAAAGCTACGCGAGCCACAAATATCGCCAAAGTCACTAACGGAGTATAGATTCCACAGGTGCAACCATTCGCGGATTACCCCCGTATTATTCTTCAACGTGGCGGATGTAGTTTTATTAGAACCTTGGTTTAAAGGTTCACACGCGCAATGGTGCATCGGGTGGCAACAGGCCAGTAGACATAACATCGCTATTGTCGCGGGTCCTGAGGGAGGCTGGCGGAAATCACTTCGAGCTGGGCCGGCTTTCTTCGCCAACCAGCTTGAAAAAAGCCATCAGACGGTAGACGTTATAGTTGCAAGCAGCCCTATAGATTTAGCGGGAGTGATTGGCTGCAGTAGCAGATTGTTTAGGAACAAACCATTCATTTTATATATGCACGAAAGTCAGTTCGGGTACCCTCCGGGACTCAAAGGGCCACCGGCAGACCACCTACTAGCTACCGACTTCAACGCTATAAAGGCCTCAACGCGCACATTAGTAGCTAGTAACTACCATCGCGAACTACTAACGAAGGCGCTACCCGAATTCGCTGAGGAACTAGTTCTTGGAAACACCACTGAATCTATGGCGGCTTTCCATATAGATACATTACCGGTCGGTGTAGGTCTAATCGAACCTAGACTCAGCGATCTATCCGGGCCGCCTCGAATACTTTGGAACCATCGGTGGTCAGCCGACAAAGACCCTGAAGGATTTGTCAGCGCCATAAAGCAGTTGGCCCTGGAAAACTACGACTTCGAGGTCATAGCGATCGGTCCGGTCGAACGAAGTGGCTCAACGCAATTTTTGAGGCTCAAAAAAACACTAGGACCCAGGCTTATCGCTAGCGGCGAGCAATCCAGAAACTCGTACATCAGCTATCTACAAACAGCAGATATTGTTGTCTCTACCTCCAGACACGAGTTTTTCGGCGTTTCTGTGGTTGAGGCGATTTCTGCGGGAGTCCGCCCGCTCTTACCAAACAGACTCAGTTATCCCGAACTTGTCCCAGGTCATCTACGCGATTCATTTCTCTACTCCGGCGATATTTACGAATCGCTGGCTCCATTACTCATGACAACACGGTCTCGACTCCACGAAAATAGGGATGCGCTAATCAAGCATGTTGAATCTTTTAATTGGAGGTCCTTAGTTCACGACTACGATGACCTTGTAGATAATGTTGCTGGCCAGGTAGGTGAACAAGGTGATCTTCGTAGATAATGCTATTTGGAGTTGGAGAGGTCAAAAGTGGGCTCATCTCGCTTCCGATAGTTCATATTGGGAACTACATGAATTCGCTCACCAACTTGGCAAACGTCGTATTGGTTTCCAGGGGGACCATTATGACGTCAACGAATCAGAACGCCTTGACGCCATCGACCTCGGGGCCACGGCTGTAGGTTGTCGTGACCTGCTCAAATCAATTCGCTCGAATGGGCTAAGACAAAAAAGTCGCCTCGAAACTTGGAACATCCTCTGCGATCAAGAGATAGAAGGATCTTCAATACCGGACCTGATATCTCGCTTAGTCACAAGTCGTTGTTTCTCTCACCAACTAGTGAATCGACTCAACGAATTTTCACCGGAGTTGACCAGTGAAAGAGTCAAGATCATCATTGTTCAACGCAGCGGTCAAGCGGCAATTGTGATCAGTGGACCTCTCGGACCATGCCAGAGAAAAACTATCGACAATGACACCAATTGGGCGCGCTTAAACTTCAGTGGCACCAATACGACACTAGAAATTGTTGAGGGAATTGAATGGAGCTAGATGCTGTCGTAGTCGGGTCTGGACCCAATGGATTAGCAGCTGCATTAACTCTTGCCCGTGCAGGAAAATCAGTTACTGTTTTCGAAGCCGAGGCAACAATCGGAGGTGCGGCAAGAACCGCAGAAACTACATTACCTACATACAAACATGATCTTGGGGCCGCTGTTCACCCATTCGCAGCAGCAAGTCCAGCATTTCAGGAATTTGAGCTTGAGAGTTACGGCCTGGAATGGTTACATCATCAAGTCGTCGCCACACACCCACTCGATGACGGAAAAGGTGCAACGCTGTACAGAGATATGGGCTTGACCGCAGCTGGATTAGGACGCGATTCAGCTTCGTATAGAAAGTTATTAACTGCTCTAACCACAGATTGGCCAAAATTCAAAAAATATTCTTTGGGCCCATTATTACGAATACCCTCTGATCCTTTTGCAACGCTCCGCTCCGGGGTTCTAGGTATCCTTCCAGCAACGACCCTTACAAACAAGCTATTCAAAACCCCTGAAGCTCAAGCTCTATTCGCTGGATGCGCCGCTCACGCGTACCTACCAGTAAACCGATTTTTCACGTCATCTTTCGGAAACATATTTTTGACGCTTGCGCACACCACAGGATGGCCTATTCCAAAAGGCGGAAGCCAAAGTGTTATCAACGCTATGCAACGCGCTCTAGAAGACCACGGTGGACAAATTGTGACTAATCACCGCATCAAACATCTAGCTGATTTACCTTCAAGTAAAATAAGAATCCTTGATGTGACATCAGGTGCTGCAGGAAAGCTAATAGAGCCAATCCCAGATATTTCTGCAAGGCGAGTTAAGCGCCTCAAAAATATTAAGCTAGGGCCCGGCGCATGGAAAATAGACTACGCACTATCAGCACCACTGCCCTTTACTCACAAAGCAAGTCGCAGAGCAGGCACTGTTCACCTTGGCGGAACTATCCAAGAAGTTCTGAATGCTGACACTGCAGTTTGTGCCGGAAAAATGCCTAACCGGCCATTTGTGATTGTATCTCAACCCACTATTATCGACGATTCACGCGCTCCATCTGGAAGTCACATCGCTTGGGTATACGGGCACGTTCCGACCGGGTGGGATGAGGATGCTACGCCAATCATTGAGGCCCAAGTAGAACGATTCGCTCCGGGATTTAAAAAATTAGTATTAGCCCGAAATGTTCAGACACCATCAGACTTCTATAGTCAGAATTCCAATCTCTATGGTGGGGACATAACTGGTGGCTCTGTAGCAGGAACTCAATTGGTTAGACGGCCTTTCTTCTCGGCTGCCCCTTACAAACTTGGCCCTAAAGGTCACTACATCTGCTCATCCTCCACTCCGCCAGGTGCAGGTGTTCACGGTATGTGTGGCTGGCATGCAGCTACCCTTGCACTACGTGAAGAGTTTCATTAGAGCAATGGCAGCGACTAGGCTTCGCCTTCTTCAGCAATTTCTTCAGTGAGAAGATCTGATTCAATTAATTCATGCCTCTTAACATAAGTAGATCCAAAGGCCTGGAATGTCGCAGCTGCAGGAACAGCTAACAGCGCGCCAACTACGCCGAGCAAAGAACCTCCTATAATAACTGTGCCAAAAGCAATCGCAGGATGAATGTTCATAGTTTGAGCAGTAATCCGCGGCGAAAATAAATAATTCTCAACTTGTTGATACAAGAGAATAGCCAGCAATACCCAAAGAGCAGTAACCGGTTCGTTCAAAAGCGCTATGAGAACCGGCAAAATCGCGGCTAGGTAAGTACCTAATACCGGAACGAATTGAGACATCAGACCCACCCATAAAGCCAACGGCACGGGAAATGGGACTCCCAACGCTGCAAAAGCAATCCAGTGGAAAATAAACGAGACGACACCTAGCAAGGCACGTGAGTAAATGTAGGCACCGGTCTTATCAATAGCTATCTCCCAGCCGCGCAGCACGACTATCTGCCGACTCGGATTCAATGCAGAACATATCAGTCGACGTAATTTAGGACCATCGACTACCAAGTAAAACGTAAACAACAAGAGTGTGAGTAATTGAAAGAATGCTGAAACCACGGCAGTTCCAATAGATACTAAGTCGCCGGCAAAATTAGAAGCGAGCGTCGCTGCCGAGCCGCCATCTGAAAACTCTGCAATTAGCTCATCAGTTTCTATGGTCACGCCGAACTGATCGTTGAGCCAAACTTCTATCTCTTCGATATAGCCTGGGGCTTGGTTCACTAATAAACCAATTTGGTCCGCAAGCACTGCACCCATCGCCGCAACGAAGCCCACAACTGAAATAAAGATAACTGAAAACACTGCACACGTAGCCAGTCCCCGAGTCCAACCTCTCCTTGCTAGCCAATTCACAGCGGGCTCTATAGCGAATGAGAGAAACAACGAAACTAGTAAGACAATAATAAAAGATCGGATACGCAAAACTGCCCAAACAAGCGCACCGCACAGGACTGCCAACGAAAGGCCTGCGATAATCGCCCTAATAATCCACGGCGGCGGACTAAGCTTATGTTCTTCGTTGCTCATGATTTCCCAAGGGTAGTCAAAAGATCTTTATGCACTAAGCCGTTCGTTGCAAGGCCGTTAAGATTGTTTGCCTTTTGGTCGAGTTTCAAGGCTGACTCTCCGAGTAAATCGGAAAACTTACCGCCTGCCTCTTCGATAATTATTGGAATTGGTGCTAAGTCCCAGACTGAACAAACTGGATCAACCATTGCTTCTGCCCGGCCAGACGCCACCAAGAAATAGCCGTAACCATCTCCCCATGTTCGCATCACCGCGCCAGTTTTTTTCAAGCGCTCGAAGTTCTTTTCAGTGAAAGTTTCATAGCTACTAGTATTCACCAGTGCCTTATCCAAGACTGGGTGCGAACTAACCCAACACCTGTGATCATCTAGCCAACACCCTTCTCCCCGTCCTGCCACCATTGTCAGACCGAGAACCGGCAAATGGATAACGCCTACTAGAGGTCCGTCTTCGTCGACTAATGCTAATAGCGTCGAATATAAAGGTACTCCTTTGACAAAACCGCGGGTCCCATCAATTGGGTCTATGACCCAAGTCCTGTGTGACGTGCTAAAACTACCACCATTTTCTTCTCCAAGGACTGCGTCACCAGGATGCCGTTTCAGCAGCTGCTCGCGCATAATTGCTTCCGCTGCACGATCTGCTTCTGTTACCTCAGTCCCATCGACCTTGTAATTAACTTCTAAGTCATTTTTTTGATACCACTTTAAAGTAAGCGCACCGGCAGTCTCAGCTATCTCTCGCGCTTCCTCCATGAGTGCTTCAATGCTCATAGCTATGTCTCCAGTCGCTCCATTAAAATATACGATCAGCTGAACTTCGGTGCCCGTTTTTCAAAGTAGGCGTTAATCGCCTCTTTCTGATTGGGAGAACCAATCAGAGCGTTGATATTCTCTCGCTCGGATTGGAATCTGCTAACAACATCTTGTGATTCAATAGCGTTGAGCATCTTCTTCATTCTCCTAATCGCCTCCGGATTTTTTTGGGCAATTTCATGAGCCATTTGCATTGCTTCAAAGTGTGGATTATCTGAAACGCGAGTTGCCAGACCTAGACTCACTGCCTCAACACCTGTAACAATTTTTCCTGTAAAAAAGAGCTCCTTCATGACATCCATCCGGACATTCGGCGGTAGCAGAACAGTTGCACCCATGTCCGCCGTTAGTCCCCAACGAATTTCTAACACTGATAGCTTAGTTTGAGGGTGCACTAACCGAATGTCAGGACCCATCGCTATTTGAAATCCGCCCCCTAACGCATGACCAGCTATCGCTCCTATAACCGGTACATCAATCTCCTGCCATACCCAGGCCGCTTGTTGGCCCAAATGAGTCATCCGTTGCTCATGATTCTCCTCCACAACGTCATCCGTATCCGATGAGGACATTTTCTGAAATGAAGCTAAGTCAAGCCCCGAACAAAAGGATGTCCCCTCTCCCGACAGAACAACCGCTCGGACGTCAGTACGACTTTTCAGCAACTCACCAGTATCCACTAGCGAATGGAACATGGCGTTATCAAGGGCATTTAGTTTTTCTGGGCGGTTCAATCGCACATCAGCTACACCATTTTCAACTTTGAGAGTAACTCGAGTGGTCATATCCAATCCTTCACTTGTTAGCGTTAATGAGCCTGCCGTTTTTCCCACAATTGTCTGGAACGCCGACTGTGACGCATCGTAATAGACAGAATCAAATTTTTGACGAACTCACAGTTATTGATTGGAGTTCGGCGAGCCGTCCTACGGTAGGCAAAGACAGCATATGGATCGTAAGTAAAATCGCAGATCTCACGCGCTTAGCTAACCCACCGACTCGCACTCAGGCAGGAAATGAAATTGACAGTGTGATCAGAGCAACTGACGTTGGCCACTCGCGATTAATCGCAATCGACGTGAGTCTTGGTCTACCAAGCCCATTTGAAGAGGTTGTTGGACCACCTGGGGCTTCTTGGAGAGACACCTGGGATCTTGTGAATTCGAAAGTGTCCGACGCAATAGATAATACAAATAACCGCTTCCTAGCGGGCTCATCACTCAACGCAATACTCGGCGAAGGTCGTGGTCCGTTTTGGGGCCATCCGACTGGCCGAACATATCCAGAACTTCATCCAAAACGCCCGAACTTTCCTTGGAGCAGCAGAAAAATCCCGGAATTTCGTCTATGTGAACAACTAATGCGTTCCAAAAAATTGGCCGTACAGTCAACTTGGAAATTGGCATACCCTGGTTCTGTCGGAGGTCAATTTCTTATGGCTGTGCCTTGGCTAACCGCTTTAAAGAAAAAGCACCCTCAAGTCAAAATTTGGCCGTTTGAAACTGGCTTCGCGACTAGGCCGCAAAAGGGCGAGATCTGGGTCGCAGAAATCTGGCCGAGTGAATTCCCTCGACTCTTCCAGCACGAAGTGAAAGATGCTGATCAAGTAATTTCCGTGTTGAGTTTCCTCAGCGACTGTAATTCATCGGGCAAGATTAAAGACTTGTTACTGGGACCCGTTGATTTGCCTTCAGCCGAGATAGCTCAACGAGCGGAAGGCTGGCCTATCTCCCCAGCTCTTTGCGGACTGCAGTAGCTAACTTCTCCAGAGCCACCTTTTCGTTTCTGAATCTGGCTCGGGTGGCCCTTCTGTAACTATGGGAAAGTTGAGGACTGGCACAGACAACTGTCTACTAATACGTTCAACTGGGAAGAGAACGAGTCTCGAAGTATGACCCATAGGACGCGAAGAAAATAAAATCACCATGTCTGCATGTTCTTCGGCTTGGACTCGGGTGACCGCACCTGTGAAGCTTTCGGTTACCAAGAATTTTACCTCATGCTCTACATCCTTGCTGGTGCAGAGCCGCAGCACTCGTGCTACTCGATCATCGCCCGCGCTACCAGGCATAAAAATTACCACCGACGAACGCCAACGTGCCATTAGGTCAATAACCCACTCCGGAATATCAATTGGTATCGGTGAGGCAAGCAATATTTTTGCTGGAACAGGCACATTAGCGTGGTCTAAAGGAGCCGCTTCAGCTTCACCAGTTGCCATGGATTTAAGATCTCTTGCGACCAGCAAGGGACCTATCAATTCGAAGAGCACTACAGAACCCAGAACTACCGTGGCTATTTCGGATCCCTCAGACCCAAGCGTTTCACTTGCCAAGACGGCCAAACCTACAGCAACCCCTGCTTGTGGCGTCAAATTAACTCCAAGACGCAATGCTGTTTTCCAATGTAGTCCACCAAGCATTCCACCTAATAGACCACCAATTATTTTTCCGACGACGCGGACCAGTACATATGCAACGCCAACTAGTCCAACGTTTACAACGTCGTCCATATGAATTGAAGCACCAGCTAGCCCAAAAAAAAGAAGATATAAAGGCTGTTCGATACTTTTAATAGTACGAAACAATCTCGCTGAAAAAGCCTCTGCTGAGACTGACGCCGCTGTTGCACCTGCCACTAATGCAGCTAAAGGCAAAGAACTACCCAACCATTCAGAAAGCGACCACGCAAGAAGTATGTGGACTAACACAAAAAGTAATAATTCGCCGGAAGTCTCAATTTGAAATCCGATACGTGAAATTAACCAACCGCCGGCAACCCCTAATAATGCTCCTCCAATTCCCAATTGGAGAAAATCCAGCAACGCAGAACTGATCGCCGCATCTTGTTCGCTAAGGAGTGCAGCAACCGGCAGCACGGCAGCAAAGGTCGTGGTAGCCAACGCGTCCGAAATGGCATGCGTTCCAACGAGCCCCGTACCATATGCACCTGTGCCTTTAACTGAGCTCACCACGTGTGCCACCGTCATAGGCGCACCCGCACCAGCCAACACCGCAAGTACTAAAGCTACTGATTCACCAGCGCCCGCAGAGCGCGTGACAAAAAACACCAAAACAGCGCTTACAGCGAACTGGACGATACCAGCTGTCAGAGCCCAACGAGCAGCCTTCAGAGCACGCGTGGAAACTCTTTCACCAATCACAAACATCAGAATGGCTAAAGCAACCTCTGTGATGGGCTGTAACTTGACTAGCTCATCCTGGCTAATAAGTTCGATCCCTGAGGGGCCAAGTAGCGCACCCACAAGCAGAAAGGCAACAACTTCCGGAAGCTGTCGACGAGCGAGCATCCGGCTAGCAATATACGCTAGCCAGGCCAGCACAGCAAAGGCAGCAAGAGTTCCAGTCATATTTCTCCAGACTCGTTCGCAGCTAAGGCAATCGCCAAAGTAATTCCAGTTAAGTCAACCCACAAATTAACGGGTTCAAACTTCAGTGACTGGTTCGAAGGCTGGATCACGTTTTTCGACAAAACTAGCTACTCCTTCTTTAAAGTCTTTTCGCTTAAGTGAATCCACCATCAGTGAGTTCGACTCAGCTAGTGCATCAGTTCGTGCCAAATCTAACTGATTCCAGACCTGTTTCTTCATCTGAGCCATCGACCACGGAGCACTATATTTGCCTAAGTCTCGGGCATATTCAACGCTTGCCGAAAGAAGGTCTTCAGGAGCAAGTACCCGACTGACTACGCCCATTTCTTTAGCTTCATCGGCTAGAAAGACCCGACCTGACATGAGAATGTCGAGCGCATTTGATGGGCCGACTACTCGGGGAAGCATATACGACACTCCGTGTTCTGCAATAAGCCCTCTCCGGGCAAAGGCGCTGGTGAACTTCGCACCTTCAGCAGCGAAACGAATATCGCACATCATCGCATGAACAAACCCCAGCCCAGCGCAGGCGCCATTTATCGCTGCAATAACCGGCTTTGGAATTGAGAGTGCATAGTCATGCCTTTCATCGCGGTGCTTCGGACGCTCTTCGCCTTCACCGCCCCGATCTTGAATGCCCTGGAGCATATCCATATCGGCACCAGAGCAAAATCCACGCCCGGCACCAGTTACCACAATAGATTTAACGGCTGCCGAGGCTGCGGCTGCGTCAAGGGCATTGAAATAACCAGTACCCAGCTCACCGGTCCATGAATTTAATCTCTCAGGACGGTTAAGCGTAATTATAGCTACACCATCAGTTTCTTCGTATAGAACCACTGCTTCGCTCATAATTCCCCCAATTTGTTTGTCTCAAGTCTTTTCGGTACGCAACCGATTGCTAAATAGTATTGAACTGACCAGACAGCCTATTTGATTTCTTCAACTTCAACGGTCTGCATTACGTCACCGACAGTTATTGAAAGCGCCACATCCATGCCATCGGTAACAAATCCGAAATGGTTGTAGGCCTTGGCTAGTTTTGTGGTGCAATCATCTATGCATATAAAAAATTGGCTACCATTCGTGTTAGGTCCAGCGTTAGCCATGGCTAACGCTCCAAGAGTGTACTCAGCAGTAACGGGTTCGTCGTCAAACCGATAACCGGGACCACCAGTACCGCTACCTTCAGGGCATCCACCCTGGATCACGAAGTCCGGCACAACCCTGTGAAAAGTTAACCCGGTGTAATACCCATCTCGAGCTAGAGATATAAAATTATTTACGGTGACAGGAGCTAGTTTAGGGTCGAGATCCATAACTATGGCGCCCTTGTTAGTCCCAAGAGTTACTCGGTAGGTTAATTCTGTGTCGATCGTCATTTCAGGTAAATTTGCCATTAATGGAACGTTAGCGGAGTAAGGCCCACCAAGAAACCGAGTTCGGTCACAAAATCAAATTTGAGTCAGTCATTTGAGCGAAGAGTAACGCCAGCTAAGGCTCCGGTGTGTTCGCCGTTTTGCATAAATATTTCACCGTTCACGACTGTGGCATCGTACCCAGCTCCGCGCTGAATATACCTGCCTGCGCCACCCGGGAAGTCATGCACATACTCTGGACCTGAAAGAGAAAGCTTATCCCAATCAATCACGTTGATATCCGCATATGCGCCTTCAACGAGGCGGCCCCGATTTTTGAGGCCAAACAAATCAGCTGTGTCGGAGGTAATTCGCCTGATGCCTTCTTCAATAGTGAAATAGCCAGTATCACGAACCCAATGGCTCAAAAAATAAGTGGGCTGACTGGAATCCATGATCTGGCCAACGTGCGCTCCTGCGTCGGCTAGCCCCATCACGATCGAGCCATGATCTAGCATTGTTTCGATTGCTTCATAGTCCTGGTTCAGGATTGGCAAGCTAAGCATGACTGAACCATCGGATTCATCTGTCACATTCAAAAAGTACTCAACTGGACTTATTCCAGCCGTGGCTGCGAGTGCTTCCAGGGTTCCTTCTTGCCCAACCCGGTAATTAGGATTCTCTGCATCTAGAAGATACAGGCGACTGAGATCGACCATCGCGCTTCCATTACCATGTACTTTTTCCGGATTGTTACCCTCGTAAATTAATCTTGCTCTCATCTCAGGGTTCCGAATAATCTCGAGTCGCTGCTCCACAGTCATCTCTCGAAGCGATCTCCAGGTGGCTCCGGCGCGTGCCCAGGGAGTGCGATGCTGAATTCCAAGCACCACACCAATGGGCCTGCACGTAGTTTGTGGTCGTAATTGTGCGCCCGAGGCATTTTCAGCTTCCACAGCGCTAAGAGCCACATCACTCATATCTGGACGAACTGCGTTGTAGACCAATCCAAACGTTGATGGCCGGCCGCTGCGCCGAGTTATTTCGCCCAATGTTTCGATTTCATGTTTGAGACCTCCCCAGTCTGCACCTGCCTTCTCAAACCGTGGAGCAGACTCGAAAACTCCGCGGCCGTGTTCGCCGAGTACATCTGCAAAAGCGAAAAGCTCATCGTCCTCAGCAAATGTTCCCGGTATCGGCCTACCGTCTGGAGTTCGATGTAACAAAGTTCGAGATGTAGAGAAACCGAGTGCGCCCGCAGTCATGGCTTCATCAATTAAATCGCACATTGAACTTATTTGTTCTGCTGAGGCAGGTTCTTCATCAAGGCTAGATTCTCCCATAACATGCCATCGCACGGCCACATGACCAACCATGCCACCGACATTTATTCCTTTCGGAGTCGCGTCAATAAAACCTAGGTACTCACCGTAGCTACGCCAGTTCCATGGAAGGCCTTCGAGAATAGCATCCTTGGGAATATCCTCTACGGACTCCATGACTTCTGCGATGAACTCGATATCCTCAGTTTTGACTGGGGCGAAGGTCACGCCACAATTACCCATTACAACCGACGTAATGCCGTGCCAGCATGAACTGGAACCAATAGGGTCCCAGGCTAATTGAGCATCTAAATGAGTATGGATATCAACAAACCCTGGGGTAACAAGTTTTCCCGTTGCATCGATTTCAGTTTCACCGGTGCCTTCCACAAGGCCTAACTTGACGACACGGTCGCCAATAATGCCCACGTCTGCAAGTTTCGAAGGTGCTCCTGTTCCATCGACTACTGAGCCACCTCTGATAACAAGGTCGTATCTAATTTCGGTGCCAGTCATTTTACCATGCCTCTTTCTGTGCCTTGTCAAACAAAGCCTTTGCAATAACGAACTTCTCTTAGCGTGCCGCCCATCAAGATCATAGACCCTAACGCAGTGCGGACGTAACAAATGTGAGGCGACACCCGCTGTCCCGAAATATTAAGTACTCTCATACTTAAACAAGACACTTAGTCATTAAGTGCTCATCCGAGGGTCTGAAGGTGCGTATGCGAAGTTTTAGCCCAGTCCGAGTCGTCGTTCTTTCTATACTGCTATCAGCTTTCGCTTTGACCAGTTGTTCTGATGACACACCTCAGGTAGTGCTAGAGGAGAGCGTTGCTGTGAAATCTACAACCGCAACTACTCGCCAACCAACAACAACGTTGAAGCCGTCACCAACAACAACCGTTCTCGATCAGGAGAGCTCTACGTCTACTACAGAGCTTGAGAATATAGAACCGCTTTTAACAAACGCTGCTTCATTGTCGACTGGAGGGTTGGGACCCGTCAATATCGGAATGACACTAAGCGAAGCTGAAAAAGCAGCTCGTGTAGCTTTAGTTCCCTTGCCTGGCGGTTCTGAATCATGCCGTTCCTACTCGCCCAAGTCGGGTGCTGTCGGGGTGTCTTTAATCTTCAGCGATGGAAAGCTTGTTCGCATCGAAATTCTGAGTGGACCTATCAAAACTCGATCGGGTTACGGCTTAGGTTCCAGCAAGCTTGAGATTATGAATGCATTTGGTGAACGCATTCAAGAATCTGCCAGCGGGGACAATATCTCATATGTCCCTATCGATAAAAAAGATCTTGAAAAACGAGTGATCTGGCAAGTGGACGAGAACGACATAGTCACGTCTCTTAGATCTGGTGTTCTCCCGCACATCACACCGCTGTTGAGTTGTCTAGGCGAATAAGCAACTCAGCAACTCGTGTCCTATTTCCAGAAGTTTTTTATCACGTCAACCCAAAGTTGAGTTGTAAGAGCGAGCGAGTCAACATCAACTCGCTCGTCATGGCCGTGAAAGCGTGTCATGAACTCCGAGGAAGTTACGTTGTCGCTAAATAGCCCTGCACCATATGCGATTGCCCCTTTTTCCCGGTAGAAGCGTGCGTCAGTTGCCCCGACAATTAAGGACGGAATAAGCTCGGCGCCCGGATGAGCTTTTTGCATCAAATCTTGAAGTAGCGACCACATCTGTGTATCTGTTGAAGAGAAGGTGGCAGCATCGTCGTGAATGTGTTTAATTTCAACTTCATCGAATAACTCACCGAGTGCCTCTCTAAGGTGATCATCTACATTATCGCTGTCTCCAGGGGCAGTCCGGATATCTACTTCGATTTCAACAACATCAGGAATGACGTTAGTTTTTACTCCACCATGAACAACGTTGGGCGAAAAGGTCGTATGACTGCACGCATGCAAGTGCCCAGCTAATCCCGGCGCATCTAGAGTGGCTATTGTTTCCCAAACCGTCTCTGGACTTAGCAATGCCGCTTTAACTTCATTGGACAAATTCAAAGTCGAAACTTGATGCTGCCACATTTCAGTTAATTTTGGAGATGGACGATAGTCCCCTAGGCGTCGAATTATCTCAGCAGCTTTTAGAACTGCATTATCAGCGCCAAAGGGCATCGAGCCATGACCTGGTGTCCCCTTTACGGTCAATCTCCGCCAACCCAATCCCTTTTCGCCCGCTGCAACCGTTAACTTTTTCCCATTAGGCGTCGCCGTAGGCAGTCCTCCGAATTCAGTTAATACAAAGTCAGCTTTGATCGCGTCCCAATGATGTTCAGCCATCCACTTAGCCCCATAAGTGCCTCCAGCTTCCTCATCTGCTACCCCAAAATACACCAAATCACCTTTGGGTCGGAAGCCAGTTCTTATGCAATCGCGAAATGCCACCGCCATCGAAGAAGTCAAATTCAACATATCTACAGCACCTCGTCCCCAGACCTCACCGGCTATCAGTTCTCCACCGAATGGCTCCCTGCTCCAACCATCTGGGCTCACTGGCACTACATCAGTATGTCCCATCAGGCATAGAGCCGGAGCAGTTGGGTCAGTGCCTTGGATTCGCGCCACCATTGATCTACGACCGGGCAAACAGTCAAAATGCTCTAACTCAACCCCAGGACCTTCAAGGAAAGTTTCGAGCATATCGCTATTGCGGATTTCCTCGCCAGACGTTTTTTGACCATCATTCACGCAGGCATTTCTAATCATTTCCTGGAGAAGTTCTACAGTTTGATTCGTAAGGCTGCTGTCAGTATGGGCGATATCAGTCATACAGTTAATGTTACTGTGCTCAACTGACTGCGCTTCGCAAGTGGACATATCGAATAATTTTAGAGAATCGATGAGTAGCTTGGAAGTTGAAAACTATCAATTACGCATCGTCACGGTGCTCCCAAATAGATCGATATGCCTCACGACAAATGCTCGTATGCCAAACTAACTTGAAAGCTACAAGTCTCTAGGGAAAATCGATAAATGTCGTTGGGGTCGATCCAGTTTTTTATGTACGCCATCATTTTGGCGAGGCCCCCGAAGCACACCTGAAGCTACTTGATTTTCGAGGATCTCAAGTCAAGTCTCCAATCCTTTAATTCGGGCCTGTAAATCTAAGGCAGTGCTATTCTTAGCTAATTGAACTTCGACATGTCCGATTCCTTTCTCCCCGTGGCATGCAACGTCCCTACCGCTGCATGCACAAACGAGAAAGGCAATAGCACCAGACAAAGCTTCAGGCTCAACCCGCTTAAAAAACCCCAAAGGTTACGTTGAATCCTCAGAGTCTGCTGCGGCGTAAGACTAGAGAGATCGTTAACTCCAAACAGGTCTTACAACCGCTCTGTTAGATAGCTGTGGTTGCTGATTTGTACGGCTACAGAACAGACATCACTATCGAAATTAAAACAGCGACGACTAAAAGCTTTATGCCCATGTTGCCATTTTTGTCTGAGAAAATGCTTGAAGCCATAACGGAAGCCTACTAAAAACATCGAGCCGCCAGCAGGTTCACTTACTGAGCATTCGAGCTACATGGAGCATATAGACGTTTCTTAAGCCGCAAGCATGACTTCTCAGGGCTATGAAGATGGTGCAGAAACAGCAAACTGTTCGACAATGCCAAGAAGCCGTAAGCCAGATGCACCGCAGGGATTATGTCTGAATGTCGAAATTTTTCCCGAAGGCAGCATTCCTCGAAGTCGACTTAGGATAAGGGAGCTATAATCAGGCCATTATGACAGATAGTGATCTCGAAGCTTTTAGAGTCGAATGCGCCCGGTTTATTACTGCCGCTAAGGATTCTGGTGACGCATGCCCGGCATACGGAGCTATTTTACCGCCGGCGTTTTACCAAGCCGCCATGCGGTGGCAGCGCTACTGCTACGACTCCGGATGGGCAGGAATTCATTGGCCCAGTTCGTACGGCGGTATGGGGCTATCCAAGAGACACAATGTCATCTGGCATGAAGAGTGCGCCAAGGCAGAAATAGCGCCTTATCTTAACCTTCAGGGTTTGGTGCTCGCTGGGGAAGCCATCCTGCGGTGCGGAACCCCTGAACAAAAAGAAATGTTCTTACGACCAACACTGATGAACGAAATCTTATGGTGCCAACTCTTTAGTGAGCCCGGCGCCGGATCCGACCTTGCTGGACTTCAGACTTCAGCGATCATCGATGGTGATTATTTTGTTCTAAATGGTCAAAAAGTTTGGTCGTCGAATGCACAATTCGCTCAATTTGGGATTCTTATGGCACGTACGGATTTCGAGGCGAGCAAACACAAAGGCATAAGCTTTTTTTTATTAGATATGAAACTTCCTGGTATCGATGTTCGGCCCCTAAAGCAAATGACTGGCGATCACGAGTTCTGTGAAGTTTTCTTTGATGACGTGCCGATGCCCAGAAATGCTTTACTCGGTGAATTACATGGCGGCTGGTCAGTCGCAATGGCTGTCCTCGAAGATGAGCGTTCTGGCGCCGGAAGCGCCGATGTTATAAGCCTTAGTCGCCGTCTCCAGTCAATGACTAATAACGCTAAGGATACTGACTCACTCACCCGCCAGTCCCTGACTTCTCTTCTTTCGAGAGGACGTAGTTTGCAATCGCTATTGGAAGAAAGAGGATCGGATCCAATGATGGCACCAATAGCTAAGCTCCTTAACACTGAAATTGGCTATGACGAAGCTCAAATTGAATCAAGGATTCGTGGGCCTTTGTCAATGCTTGAGAGCGACGCTACCGATCGCCTTCTATATTCACCAGGTATGCGAATCGCTGGCGGTTCTAGCGAAATTCAACGAAATATTATAGGAGAACGAATCCTTGGACTACCTCGAGAGCCGCAAGTAAACAGTTCGACTGAGACTTAGAGGATCATGCCAACAAAGTTGGGAACTAGAAAGTTTATCAGCGGCTAGAAACTTCTACATGTTGAAAGCTTCTCTAGTATTTTCATTAATTGCTTGTTGTGAATAGAGCATCGGCACTAGCTCGCCTGCTAACCACTCAGCTCTTTGACTGAGGTCGTTGCCAGATCCTCGCACTCCGGAAACACCGTGCGGTACGATCCATCCGCTGTTATCCCAATCGCCTAAGTCATAGACATATCTCGCAACTGACGCAGCAGTCGCTCGCTCTCCAGTTTCCGGGGTCATTGCACCGCAGCGCACAGTGTCTCCATCTCCTGGGCAACCATCCATCGGTGGGTGAAGAGAACGAGCTGGCTGCCATTGTGTGGCTAATGGATGAGGTGAAGCCATGCGGTGAATACGCCCCCACTTCCATTCGGACACTAAAGAACCACATCGATCCTCTAGCTCTGCAAGAGATCCATCAATAACTGAGCTAATAGCATCTTTCAATTTTTGCTGAGTCTCCAAACCAGAGATCTGGTGAACTTCTCCGCTCACAAGCACCTCAGTCGCAGATTCGAATAGCATACGGCTTGCCTGTTGAGGAGATGGCCAACCTGGCGCACCCAATTCAGGAGCAATAACTCCCAAATGAGCACCAACGGTTTCAGTCCAACGTCTTCGAATAATGTTATAAATAGTCGCGGCGACGGAATCTTCCGTGACTTCACAATCCCAATCGCTCAAAAGGGTGACGGCCTCGCTGGCTAAGATGTGATTACAATTACCAGCACTTTCAACAAATATTTTTATGAGTGCTGGGGCTACTAAGGACTTTACGTCTTTATGGATTTTTGTCATGTCATCTGCTGTGGCATCAAATAATTCTGACAGGAGCTGAGCGATTCTGTCATGGCGAGATGGCCCTGCAAAATCAAGAGAAATATAAGGTCCTTGGTCAGAGATTCTGTTGTTCGCAGTTACAAGAAAACCACGTGCTGGATTCCGCCAGCTCTGAAGTTCTTCAAAGGCGACTTCATTACTCTGACTCCAAGAAGCATCCGAAGTTCCAGCTACTGGAGTCCAACGATTGGCGACGCTTCTTTCCACTACTCTTCCTCTTATCTTGAAAGAAATATTCCCTTCTACATCTGCAGACAAAAGATTATTTACTGGTATAACCCATGACTTCATTGTCGACTCAAGTTCTTCACAAGACTTTGCCCTAAGCATCGGAGCTAGGGATTCAAACGTTGTGTCAACATTTGAAATCCCCGTCCACATCAAACCGAGCGCTATTCCATCCGATGGACTGCCAAAAACGATTGGGCCTCGCTCTGTCGAACCACACCACACTTCAACGGAATCTGAATCTCTAATTTTTAAGATCTCAGGGCTCCATTCGATCGTGTCTAAGTCATCCGATTCAATAAAGACATCAGTGTCATCGGCCATTCCATGGGTAATGCACCATGCCACATTAGAGTTATGACCAAAATGTGGAAATCCGGGCACACCAGGAAAACCCATTCCTATTGCATCAAATTCCGGACACTTCATATGGAACTGGTGGTACACATTGGGAAATTCGATCGTTCGGTGTGGGTCTCCAGCCAATAAAGGCAACCCAGTAGCCGTGCGGCTACCATCTAACGCCCAAGAATTTGAGCCACCATCAATAGCGCTTAAGGCGTCTAAAGCAACTTTATTATGACTCAGGAGTTCGTTGTTTCTTGCTAGAAGGTCTAATGCATCGTTGCTTTGCCGAGGAAGCATAGCGGTATCAGCATTCGGGTCGCCAAGAAAGGAACGCGTAATCTCTGCTCCAGCCTTACTCAATAAATGGCCACGCCATAATTTCCTATCAAGGGTGCCCATAAACACATGTCGTACTTTATAGACAGCTACGCAATGCCAGGGTTCCCAGGGCTCTGGGGCTTCTGGGTGATATTCAAACTCTACGGGCAAAGAATCAATATGAGTGTCTAACCATCGGTTGACACCAATGGCATAGGAGCGAGTCATTTCTTTGGCTTCTGTATCTAATTTATTCCAATCATTTCTAGCAGTCCTAGCGAGGCCTATACGCCTGAAAAAAGCGTCTTCTCTGGCACCTGCAAGCCCGACGACTTCAGACCATCGCCCCAAGGCACGTCGGCGATCCCACTCCATCTGCCAAATCCGATCATCGGCAGCTATCCAACCCTGTGCTTCAAATGCAGATGCGGAGTTATCAGCTTCTATGTGTGAAATACCCCACTTATCTCGTTTCACCAGGGTCATAGCTCAAACGCTTCACGCAGAACCTGGCCGCATTCAATCAGTAGATTTTTTCCATCTTCAGTATGATTCGCTAGCTGAAAGAGAACATGTGGCTGACCGTCAAACTGTCGATGTTTCACATGAACCCCTGCCGACTTCAAAAGATCTGCGTATTCGTTGCCTTCATCTCGGAGTGGGTCTCGTTCACACGTGACTACGTATGCAGGTGCCAGATCTGAATGGTTAGCCGCAGCCGCTGGAGAAACACGCCAATCATCAGCTAAGTCATCGCCAATGCTTTCTCCCAAATAGTGGTTATAGAACCAACGCATTGTTTCCATCGGCAAGAAAAACCCGGCGCCGTTCTCGTCGTAAGATTGGTGCCAGACTCTGGCGTCAGATGCTGGATAAACGAGGAGTTGAAGGCGGAGATCAATTTCATTATCTCGAGCCAGTAGAGCCATTACAGCTGCAAGGTTGCCACCCGCCGAATCGCCACCTACAGCTACTCTTTCCGAATCACCACCAAATGAGGCTGCATTCGCTTTCACCCATGAAAGAGCAACCCAACAATCATCCACTGCCGCAGGGAACATATGCTCTGGAGCAAGTCGATAATCGACGGCAACCACAATGCACTCTCCGTTGTTACACAAAAGACGACACTCTTTGTCATGGGTTTCCAGATCCCCGATCACCCAGCCACCACCATGAAAAAAAACGAGAACCGGTAGATTCACGTTTCCGTTGGGCTTATAAACGCGAACTGGAATTTCCAGATCTTGTTCCTTAATAGTGAATTCCGACACACCACCTTCTACTTCTGGCCCCGGCCCAAGTATGTGGGCAAGAGCCCGATAACCGTTTCTTGCTTCAGATGGCTCTAAATCGTGCGTTTTAGGCAACCCTGCGCTGGCTTCTTCTAACTGAGCGACAAAGGCTGCTGTATCGGGCTTATAATTCACAACGTTCTCTATTCTTATTCCGTTTGGCGAACGCCTGTATTTTGGCAGCGTTCGCAACTTGCAAGGCTTCAAATCAAATGAATCGTCAGACCTAATTAACGACCATGAAAAACTCCTTGACGTCTTTCACCGACTGATGCGATGCCCTCTTTAGCATCCTCCGTGTGAGAAAGCCGTGCTTGGATCTCAGCTTCTCGTTGTGTAATTGTCCTAACTTTATCGCCTAGACCTAGTCTCAAGGTTGATTTTATAGCCCTCAACGCCAACGGCGCGTTCTTAGCAATATCAGTCGCAACTTCCAAAGCTCTTTCGCGAACTAAATCATTTGCTACACACTCATCAGCCAACCCGATTGCTACAGCTTCCTCACCCTTATAACGCTTGGCAGAATACAACACTTGCGCTGCTCTAGAGGGCCCCAACAGAGCAGGCATCGTCACACTCATTCCGAAACCTTGGTGAATTCCTAGCGCCGCGAAATTCGCTGAAAAACGGGCATTCGGGCAAGTTATCCTAATATCAGGAACCATCGCCAGTCCAAGCCCGCCACCTACAGCAGGACCCTGAATCGCGCCGACTATCGGCAACGTAACATCAAATAATCGCGCTGAACCTTGATACAAGGCGAGTGTTGCGTCACCACCAACAACCTCATCGTCGCCGCCGCCGACACCATCACCCGCAAAGTCTGCTCCAGCACAGAATGACTTGCCATCGGCGGCCAGAACTGCACAACCGATCGACATATTTGCCTGCAGTTCATCTAACGCATCAGCTATTCCATGAATCTGACGAAAGTTAAGGAAGTTATGAGGAGGACGATCCATTATCACCATTCCAACATTTCCGTGAATCTCCACTTTTAAACCTTCGTGCATATGACATTCTCCTCACACAAATCAAGCGTCCATGACGCGTTGCAAACATTAAGACACAACATACGCCGTTTTCGCGTCTATTCTTCTCTGAAATGACTAGAGGACCCAGTCGATGCGGGAACTGAGCGATAATAATCCTTACGTGGCTGTTGGAAAGCGTCTGACACGACACAGAATAGACATTGGAATACGAGCTGAAAAAATGGCTCAAGATTTCGGTATAACTTGGGGTACCTACCAACGGATAGAGGCTGGCTTAGCTGAACTTCTTGATTATTCACATGCAATTTCAACTACACTGCAATGTTCCCAAACACAGCTTGAAAGTCTCTTAAGCACCGAAACGGCCGTTGATAAGCTCAAGCGAGCGAGTGCAATCGAAGCCTTACTAGCTCGATCGACAGAACTGCTAGTAGCTTCTCAAAAAGATGTTTTCAGAATGACCCAGATCATCGACGACATCGTCGCCACAGAAACAGCCGAAAATCCCGAGTACCGCTGATGGCCTCAACACACATCAACTCCAGTGCCCTCGAAAGCGAATTTCGCAGAGTTGAGGAATCACACCGCGTCATCATCGATACTTTTGGCCGTTTGTTCACTCCACTTTTTGGAAAACGAGCACAGTTTCAAACCCTTGTTAGAGAGCATGATGAGCGCGTGCTCTACACATCCTCTGATTTAGAGATAACGAATCATTATAAAATAGTTAACTCGGAACTCAGTCTTAAAGACCTGGGCGTTGCACGGCCTCAAGAAGCGTTAGCTGAAAAAAAGAGACTTCCGAGTGATAATAACTTCTCAGCAGTCGTTTTTCTCAAAGAAAACACTGCAACATATCGGGCAGCGATTCTCTATCGCTATGCGCCTAACCATGTTTGGACTTGGGCGTGTGACTTAACAGAAGATGATTGGCAACAGACGGCGGCAAGAATGGCGCTTTTCAATCAACATATCGCCCAACGGTCGGATTCAGAGGTGAGTGCCCAACTGAACAAAGCCACTAAAGAGCTAGTTGAGCTTCGAAAAAAATTGCGTATCCTTACTGATATCGTTGGAACTATTGTGGCCAAATCTCAGGACGTCGAGCTCCTAGAAGTTCTGGATGAAGTAGAGGAATTACTTGATGAATAATCTGCCGACACAAGAACTCACAGATGGCGGAAGTCACGTTGATTTAACAGATAAGCAAATCCAAGCCCTACAGCCGAAACAACTAATTGACTACGCGATATCCATGTACACATGTGGTCAGCCAGTTCAGCTCATCATGAATCAATGCGGATTGACTCGTACACGCCTCTATAACCAAATGCGAAAACGTGGCATTTCCCCCAATCGTCAGGCAGCTTCAATGCCAGTGACCCTTGATAATGAACTGCTTTCGCTATACAACGAGGCTAGGGAAGAAATAGGGGCGCTTAAATTTCAGCTAAACGAAGCTCGACAACACATAGCTGATCTAGAGGCTCGATAGCTTTCAGGCCTAAGAATCACCAATACTGTTGGTTATCAATCGCTCCGGATATAGCGTGCATGTTAATCAGTGGGGGCAATTGTGGAACACGACGAAGAACAGCAGGTACACGTTCGTACCGCCGATATCGAGTGGGATAGTTTACTCGCTCGGCTTCAGGCACTACTTCGAATAAGAACGACACCCATAGGAATGAAGCTTTTTCGAACGATTGAAGAGATGGAAGCAGTATCTCGTATTCGTCGTCCTGATTCGATTCATACCACCGATCAGATAGTTGGAATGGCAGCCCGTCTTAATTGGACCGTAGGCATTACTCAACGTGACCTTGTTGGAGCTCAATGTGGTGCTGTACTAGGACTTCATCCGCAAGATGAGGAATGGCTTTCCGGTGACAGAATGAAGGGAGTCTGGTTTGAAACTCTCGAAGATAGTTCGGCTCATCAACATGCTATGGACTGCGTGCCATTCGGAACATACGCGGCAATGGCTGTTTCGCCTCTCAACACAAAACGCCTTAACCCTCCCGATATTTGTCTCATCTACGCCACTCCAGCTCAAATGATTATCCTCATCAATGGTTTACAATGGCGCAATTACAAGAAGCTCGACTGGTCTTGTGTAGGCGAGTCAGCTTGCGCTGACAGCTGGGGTCGAGCTCTTCAAACAGGAGAACCGAGTCTATCCATCCCCTGTTTTGCCGAACGACGTTATGGCGGCGTTATGGAAGATGAATTACTGATGGCTATCTCACCCGAAGATTTAGCGGTTTCTATTGATGGCATGGAAGCTCTAGCAAAAAACGGTCTCAGATACCCAATACCAACATACGGGATACAGAGCGATGCGCGAGCAGGCCTAGGCGCAAGTTATTAGACCTGTTAGCCACTTACATCTGAAACATCTGAAGTCATAAACACAAGGAGCATAGTGTGAACACTAAATTTACAAAATCAGGTTTCGACCTAGGTATTGTCACAAGCAATGGTGAAGCAATGCTCGAGTTTTATCGAGATGTTATCGGATTAGAGTTCGAGGCTTCAATCAGCATGGAGAAACTAGGAATCAAGTTCATGCACCGTTTATGGGCGAGTGAAAGCTTGTTAAAAATTGTGGTACCAACGGCATCCATTAGCGATGGTCCAAGCGGCGGCATGATGGCGGCTACTGGCCTTCGATATTTCACCCTTTCGGTCACAGACGTCCAGCCCATTCTAGATGAGTGTCGAAACGCTAACGCCCGAATCATATGGGAACGTCGCGAAGCTCGACCCGGTGTTTGGGTGGGAATGGCAGAAGACCCTGATGGGAATTGGGTCGAATTCATTGAACGATAGGTTCTAACGTCGGCTTCGCAGAGCGATCGGCTTCGATAGGCGCATAATAACTAGTCACCTAAACCACATAATTCAGATCAGGTGTCATTAGCCATTCATTATTTTTACACCAACAAATGAATTATTAAAATCCATTATCGCCTCCCAAGCTAGTAAAGCATTATCGCTGAAACTTTCTTCTCCTATAAACAACAGTTGCCTACCAACTAATTTTCGAAGTTTTCGGTTGACCAAACATCGCCGCCTCGAACTTTCAACCATTTCTTGGCTCTAATTCCGTTTCGAATAGTGCACTCCACTAAAGCATCAACGATGCTTAGCTGATAGCGGCTTCAATACGATCGGACACTAGTTGTGCAGTGTCATCTAATTGAAATGGATGCGACACAACAAGATCTGCATACTGTTGGCTTGGTTCTACCAGAAGTTGATGCATCGGTGAGACGCTCGTTCTGAACTGTCTCCGAACACCTGCCTCATCTCTACCTCTTTCGAAAACATCGCGTTCTAATCGTCTCGCTAATCGAATCTCCTCCGGCGCGTCTACAAATACTGTTAGATCTAAGAACTCGCGACACTCCGACACGGCCAGAAGTAGGACACCGTCTACGATAACAAGACCTCTAGGCTGCAACTGGCGCGTGCCACCAGGGCGCGTGTGCGTTGCAAAATCATATATTGGAACATCAATAGACTGACCCTTACTCAAAGCCTCTAGATGAGTCACGAATAGTTGAGTATCCAGTGAATCAGGGTGATCGTAATTCACACGAGAACGAGCGCTTACGGGCATTTCAGAAAGATCGTGGTAATAGTCATCGAAGGCAAGCAGACTTGACGAACCAGGGAATTTAATGAGTAGATTTTTTGCCAACGTAGTTTTACCTGAGCAGGAGCCACCAGCTATTCCTACAAGCACTGTTACCTTAGAGTTTCATTCCATGGGCCATCGTCTGACCGAGGTTCCTTTGGCAAACCTAGTATTCGTTCACCAATAATATTTTTTTGCACTTGGCTTGTTCCGGCATAAATTGTTCCCGATCGAGCGGACAAAAAACTATTGATCCAAGCCGAAGATGTATTGGGAGTGCCGGCATCAGCCGCTCCAAGACCTGCGGCCAGTCGATCATCTCCCTCAACAATCATTGCATCAGAACCTAAAATATCTAAGGCAAGCTCAGTCACCTCGCGATGATATTCGCTCCAATTCAGTTTGCCAATAGAACTTTTAGGGCCTGGTGGCTCTCCATTCAAGAAAGAGGTTAGGACTTGTTGCCCTAACCATCTCATTATCTCAACCTTGCTGTGACACCAAGCTAAACGCTGCCGAATCCCTGGATCATTCGTGCGTTTAAGCAGCTGCGCCATTTCAACTAGACGATCCAGTTCAGCGCGGTATCGAAAATAGGTTGTTGTAGCCCCGAAGCCGCGTTCATAGCCAAGTAGTGTCATAGCAACGGACCAGCCGCCATTCACTTCGCCGATCACATTGTTTTTTGAAACACGAGCATCTGAAAAGAAAACTTCATTGAAATGACTATGGCCAGCAATATTTACAATTGGCCGTATCTCAACTCCGGACTGATCCATTGGGCACAAAAAAAATGTTATACCTTGGTGTTTACCATTTTCCGGGGTTGTGCGAGCAAGCACGAAAATCCAATTAGCTAAATGCCCGTTAGAAGTCCATATTTTTTGACCGTTTAGAATCCATTCGTCGCCGTCAAGTTCTGCTTTACAACCTAAATTCGCCAGATCAGAACCGGCATCGGGTTCACTGTAGCCCTGACACCACAGATCATCTCCTTCTAGAATTCTTGGGAGATAGTGTTTTTTCTGATCTTCAGTTCCCCACTCAATGATCGTATTACCAACCATGCCGATGCCAAATCCGTCGTTAGATCCACCAGTTGGTAGTCCTGCTTTAGTGAACTCTTCCGCAATGATGACATTCTCAGACGCAGATAGACCGGGGCCGCCATACTCTTTGGGCCAGACCGTCGCAAGAAGCTGGTTATCTCGTAAAATTTGTCGCCAGTTCTTTAAAAAATCAGCCTTCTCATCGCCAGTTAACGAACCAATACCATCCCAATTAGCCGGTAAATGCTCGGCTATAAATGACTGGATACGGTCACGATATGCCTGGGCTGAATCTGAATAAGTCGGCTGCATAATATGAACACTACTTCAGATAGGTCTGAATTCAATGATTGTTTAGGGCTCACGTATTTTGGTTCTATTCGCATCGAGCTTAGTGATAACGCGATCGAAGAAATCGTCGTCCTGTAAACCCGGCACCATCAATTTGTTGTCTATCACCCAGCTCGGCGTACCGGTTATCCCCCACTCCAGCGCCTTCTTGACAGATACGCCGATTGCCGGCTTAAGTTCATCACCTAGAACCACCCTCTGCAGCAGGTCAGAGGGAACTTCAGAATCAGACATTAAGTCGGATAGAACTTGGGGGGATTCGATATCTAATTCCTCGACCCAGATCGCTTCGAAGATCCTGTCCATGAGCAACGGCGTATTCGCGGGATCTATATGATCCATAAGCAACACTGCTTGGTGTGCTCGCCGACTGGGTCGTATTTTTTTGGGCGGCACGAATGGTAATCCGATGTCGGCAGCTAGTTTTGCTATAGCTCTGAATCTTCTGCTGTTTATCTGGCCACCATCTGGAATCTCAGGATGAAGCTCATATGGCATCCAGTCAATACGAACGTGATGTCTCTCTTTCAGGCGGGCCGCACGGGCCCGAGCCAAGTAACACCAAGGTCAAATAAAGTCGGACCAAACAATAATAGGGAGCAAGGTGTTCTCTGACGGTATACCTTCATCTGTCATGGACTTTACAATTCCCAGCGACATCAAGTCACTACTCGATGATCTAGATCAATTCATAGCCGATGTTATAAGACCGATTGAGCAAGAAGATGACAATATCAGGTTCTTCGATCACCGTCGTGAGGATGCGAGAACCGACTGGGAGCGAGATGGTCTTCCAAACGAAGAGTGGGAAGCCTTGCTTGTAAGGATGAAGAGAGAAGCAGACGCTGCCGGGTTTTTGCGGTGGCACTTACCGAAACGATTTGGTGGTAAGGACGGCACAAACTTGGGAATGGCAATCGTTCGGGAACACTTGGCACGAAAAGGCTTAGGCCTGCACAACGACTTGCAGAACGAAAGCTCAATAATTGGAAATTTTCCAACTGTCTTAATGATGGAAAAGTTCGGTACCAAAGCTCAACAAACTGAATGGATTCCGAAATTGTTGGAGGGATCTGCGAGAATAGGCTTCGGGCTAACCGAACCACTGCATGGGTCCGATGCTACTTGGATGGAAACTACTGCCACACGAGATGGTGACGAGTGGGTCATCAGCGGGGAAAAGTATTGGAACACGGGACTACACCACGCAACTCATGACTACATCTTTGCCCGGACTTCCGGCAACCCCGGTGAAGGACACGGCATAACCTGTTTCATCGTACCGGTAAACACGCCTGGATTTAAAGTAGAAGAGTTCATGTGGACGTTCAACATGCCAACTGATCATGCACACGTGCGACTAACTGAAGTTCGAGTGTCGAATGACGACATTCTTGGTGATGAGGGTCGTGGGCTTCAAACCGCTCAATTGTTTGTGCATGAAAATAGAATTCGTCAAGGAGCTTCTTCAGTTGGCGCTGGCTTACATTGCATCGATACCGCTGTCGATTACGTTAATAACCGAACAACTTTCGGCAAACCACTCTCACAAAACCAAGCCATTCAGTTTCCATTAGCTGAGTTGTACACGGAAGCTGAAATGATCAGGGCCCTTATTTGGAAAACAGCTTGGCAGATGGACGAAGGTGTTGACTATATGGAAATAACCGACCGAGTCGCAATGTGTAACTACAGAGGCAATCGATTCTGTTGTGATGCCGCCGATCGAGCGATGCAAACTTGCGGTGGTAATGGCTACAGCAGAAATATGCCATTTGAGCACATATACCGCCATCACCGCCGGTACAGGATTACAGAGGGCGCTGAAGAGATTCAGATTCGGAAAGTTGCCGGCAAATTATTCGGGTACGCCGGCAGAGCCAAAGGATAAAAGAGGCAAAAGTAATTAATTCCGGCCTCACAATTGTTTAGCGAGGCCGGAATTAGTTGTGATCAATGAATTTCAAAGATCATTGTGTAAGTAACTTAATTTTTAATTTATCCGGGCTGTTGCGTTCCCAGTTAACACAAATTTTTCATCTTGGTTCGTAGTGCTGATTGTCAGATCGACCACTGTTCCACCATCTTCATCTCTTATTGCTGATATCTCCGCTCGGGCCGTCAACGTATCCCCAGGCCAAACCTGATTGACGAAGCGCACGCCGTAATAGGTTAGTTGTCCGTCTCCGACGTAGTTGGTAACCATTCTTCCGGTCATCCCCATGGTTAACATTCCATGAGCGAACACGGTTGGATAACCTGCAACTTCAGTGACAAACTTCTCGTCTGTGTGTACCGGATTGTAGTCGCCAGAGGCTCCCGCATACTGAACTATTTGAGTTCGTGTCAGGTCTTCGACTATTAGTTCCGAATAGGAATCGCCAATTGTTAGTTCTTGTTTTTTGAGTGTCATATTCCTACTTCTCAATCACTTTTTCTGTGACTACGCCCACGCTGCGAGCTGTGATAACTAACTCGCCGTTTTGATCGCGATACTCGGTGATGCTCTCGTTGAATTTAAGCACTCCAGCTCGCTTTGACTCTTTTTCCCAGCTATCACCTGGTGTGTTTACCGCACTCAATACGTCACCAGGCTTTAGATGCCGATGATATGTGTAATGTTGCTCTGCATGCAGTCCGCCTGCAGATCCACCAGATTTTTTGTCATCAGCTTTTGAATCTGTTTCTTCAGCTTCTTTACTGATGTTCAAAGTTCCCGATGCTGTGCCGCCACTACCAAACCATTTTTGACCATCTTTTGGCCTCAAAAAGTAGTTCGGGTCGAACTGAGCACTGGATTGCACAAAGGTGGGTGGAGCTATAATTGAGCCACATTCGCTACTTTGCGCATAATTTTCATCTTGATAGATCGGGTTACTATCTCCGATGGAACGCGCAAACATAAGAATATGTGAACCCTCGACCGGAAAGCGGTCTATTGCCATGATCTCCCCTTCTTGAAGAAGTTTGAAACCTCGATCATGTCATCAAAAAATCTTTCATGCATTTCTATTGTTAAATTTTACTCAAGAACTGAAGACAATGCAGGACGGATTTTAGCTGGCGCCTCACTCATCATCATGTGGCCTACTGAACCTAAATGAATTAGTTCCACGTTCTTGATCTCGGCAGCTAAAAGCAAGGAAGCTTTTGGTGGCGTCATTTTGTCTTCGTCGCCAATGAAAATTGTGACCGGGCATTCAATTAGCGATGGACTAGTACCGGCCATATAGGAATTACATGCTGTCAGGTCATTGTATATAACCCCGTTTAGAGCTCGCCTCAATAATGCTTGGCTACCACCTCGCATCCAAAATCCCGGGGCTGGATTCATGGCAATATGCGCTTTCGTTCCAAGTGACCAGGCGGTAATCAAGTCTGGTGCTAGCGCTTCATTATTCGATGCTGCTTGGAGCAGATCTGGATGGACAGGCATCGATAACGCTGTTCCCATCAGGACTAGCCGGTCCACATTTAACGGCGACTTGGCCGCGAGCTCAATTCCGATTAAGGACCCCATTGAATGTCCGATGACCCGCGCCGGCCCCATATCTAGGTGTTCGATAATCTCGCTTAACCAGTTAGCCATTTGGTCAATAGATGGAATTAATTCACCAGTTGAGGCTCCATGGCCCGGAAGATCAACCGCTAATGCCGTATACCCATGATGCGCTAGGTAGCGGGTCTGAAGATTCCATACGGTTCGATCCATTCCGGCACCATGCACAAGAAGCACTATCGGATTCTTGCGATTAACTTCGACCCCGCCAGTCGCAAAATTAACGGTATTTCCTTGAAATTTGATTTGCACCCGTTCTAACCCTTCTGCGAAGCTCTTAGAGCTTGTTTAAGATCGGAGATAATGTCCTTGGGATCTTCCAAACCGACGGAAAGCCGGATTAAATCTTCGTTAACACCAGCGGCAGAAAGCGCTTCTGCGCTTAGTTGCTGGTGGGTGGTGCTCGCAGGATGAATTACTAATGTTTTTGCATCGCCGACGTTCGCTAGATGAGAAGCAAGTTTTACATTCTCGATAAATTTCTTTCCACAATCACGCCCGCCGGAAATTCCAAAACTAAGGATCGCACCAGACCCTTTCGGGAAAAGTTTTTTTGCTAACTCGTAATCTGGGTGCGTTTCAACTGTGGGGTGACTTACCCATTCCACAGCATCGTTTGTTAATAGAAAATCAATAACGGCGGCTGTGTTCGCTACATGCTTATCCATACGGAGAGGCAACGTCTCAATCCCCTGAAGCAGATGAAAGGCATTCATAGGGCTCATCGCGGCACCAAAGTCCCTAAGTCCTTCGGCACGAGCTCTAACAGACATGGCCTGATGGCCAAATTCTTGTGTGAAAGAGATTCCGTGGTATCCGCCATAGGGCTCAGAAAGAGTAGGGAACTTGCCATTTTCGGCCCAATCGAACCGTCCACCATCCACTACGACCCCACCAAGTGCGATGCCATGACCTCCCATAAACTTAGTGACGCTATGCATTACTATGTCTGCACCCAGCTCGATCGGCTTTTGGAGGTAAGGAGTGCTAAAAGTGGAATCAACCATCAGCGGAATACCATTTTTGTGAGCAATAGCCGCCACTGTTTCAACATCTAGCACCTCAATTCCAGGGTTCCCTAACGTCTCAGCAAAAAGAAGTTTCGTTTCCGGGCGGATAGCTTTGGTCCAAGCCGTTGGATCTCGAGGGTCGACAAACGTTGTGTTGATTCCAAATCTAGGCATTGTAAGGCTAAGCATGTTGTGTGTTCCGCCGTAAATGTTTCGGCTCGCCACCACATGGTCACCAGCACTCATTATTGTTGCGCAAGCCAAGTGAAATGCAGCCATCCCACTAGCCGTGCATACGGCGCCGACTCCGCCTTCAAGAGCCGCTATTCGTTCTTCGAGAACTGTCACTGTGGGGTTTGAGATACGACTATAGATATGACCTGGCTCTTCTAGATTGAACAATCCGGCTGCCTGTTCACTATCCACGAAACTATAGGAAGTGGTTTGATAAATGGGAACCGCTCGCGCTCCAGTCGTTGGGTCTGGTTCTTGTCCCGCATGTAAACTCAAAGTGTCGAAACCCACAAAATCAGGCTGAACCATAAAGAATCTCCTTTTCGGTAATTCCAATCGTACGACTGAAATCTTCATCTCGTACTCCAAAGAGCCAATGTCAAAGCTATAGCGTCAAATACTAAGAACTTGGAAGTGTAATGAAGTCGAAAAATACAGGAAAAGTTGTGATTACCCCTCACAACATCTCGCTAACGGGTTTATTGCCACTAGATTTGGTCAATGCAATCGATTAGACCGATCTTCGTGACCGGGGCCTGTTCTGGAATAGGGCTAGCCCTCTGCAAACGGCTGGAGTCTGCAGGGCAACACGTTGTATCAATCGATAAAAATGACCGTTCGAGTGAATTAAACTCTCTAGACCATTGGACGTGTGATTTAAGTAACCCAAACGATGTCGACACTTTGATCGCTGATCTAGTATCTTCGTACGACTTGACGTTAGCTGGTTCTCTAATCAATGTCGCTGGTGTCCCAGGCACCATTGCTTCTGATTCAGTTATAGAGGTCAATACATTGGCCGTGCGTAAGCTGAGCAGAGCATTTGCTTCATGGCTCTCGCCTGGGTCATCGATTGTAAACGTGGGTTCAATTTCTGGGAACGGGTGGCAGCAGCGAATTGAAACCCACAAGGAATTCCTAGCGTTAAGCGATAAGGATGCTCGGTCTTGGTGGCTTGATCGAGAAAACTCTATTGGTATCGATTCGTACTCTTTCAGCAAGGAAGCTGTGATCGTCTGGACTATGAGACAAGCCGGAGAGCTGCTCGGCAGAGGCATACGGTGCAACATAGTAAGCCCAGGTCCTGTAGAAACTCCACTGTTACCTGCGTTCAGAAAGCAAATTGGTGATGAGCGTTTGGATTGGGTAATTAGCCACGCTGGCCGCCCTGCGTTCTCCGACGAAATCGCTCAGGCTATCGAATGGCTCTCTACGGGGGAATCTAGCTGGGTTAATGGCCATCACTTAGTAGTCGATGGCGGTTACACTTCAGGCTTACTTTCCGGTTGGTTGGACACAACGAATGCCCCGCCGACACGAACTAGCTGAGACACAGTTACTACATCCTTAGATAAACGGGTTTAGGTAAATCCCTACCTAGAAAGAATAGTGTCCTGATGTTCCCCCAGGCCCGGAGCGCGAAATGGATGATCGCCTGCGCCTTTAATAAGCTGTCCAACTTGCGAAAGTGGTCCCCAACCAGCAGTTTCTGAGTGCTCGACTACTAGCCCATTAGCGCGTGCGATTGAAGAACCAACGAAACCCTTCGACTCAACAGGCAAATCTGTTCCATTTTCTCGCCAAAACCACTCACCCTCAAGCTCTACATATGTTTTAACATCCGATTCACCTTTGTGATCAAAACCTCCAGTTTCAATAAGGTCTCGACCTTCGTAGCTAACAAACTCTGCTATCTGAACTGCCGTCGTTGTTTGTGTCAACGAGGTATGCACGGTTAGTATTTCTCCCGTCCTAGATCGATGAAACCACGCAGCGATAACTCCAAATGCTGCTATGAGTGGCGTCGCCGCATCATGCACTGGAACAGACAGAAACACAGGGTCTTCAATTCCGCCTTGCGCTGCCATTACTCCACCCAACGCTTGCAACAAAGGGTCAAAAGCAGGGACTTCCGCCATTTCTTCATCGGCACCGTAACCAGGGCTTTTAACCAAAACTAAATTGGGCTGTTCATGACGAAGTTTATCTTCGGAGCATCCTAATTTTTCGGCAACGCCTGGTCGGAAATTTTCTACGACTAAATCGGCTGTAGTGACTAAATGACGCAGTTGTTTCTGGTCTTCCTCGGTCTTCAAATCAAGAATAATTCCTTTCTTGGACTGATTCCAGCCATTGAACATCGGCCCGAAAGTTCGAAACGAATCACCGCTTGGCGGTTCTACCTTTATAATTTCTGCTCCCAACATTCCAAGATGCCTCGTTATTACTGGGCCTGCTATGAAAGAACTGAGGTCGATGGCGCGCAGTCCTGACAGAGGCGCTCCCCCTTGGCCTACTCCCGCTCCTGGGACATGGGTTTCGTTTTCTACCAGTGACGTATGCTCACCAAGAAGTGGCGCTGGTCGCGCTTCTGAGCGCGGGCACTGATCAAGGATCAGGGGCTGAGAAGGCATCTGAATAGAACCCACCTTGGAATCCAGAACTTCAATGAATAGGTCATTGTTATGAGCTAGAGAGCTAGCTAAAAACTCTTCGCGCGTTTGGACTGGCTGACATGGCACATCATGTTTCCTCAGCAATTCGATCCACACTAATATGTCGGCCGACGCAAAAGCAGATTCCAGAATCGGAGTAATGAAGCCGAGAGGTTCATCGTCTATGAGGCCCCAGGGTGGCGAAGGCAATCTCGGATCCCCATCTAGATCTTGGCGTCCGATTGCTTTCAATAAGCTCTTAAAGAAGACCGCTGTACCGCATGCAACAAATAACCATTTTTTGTCCTTGGTCTCGAATAGACGGTAGGCCGGTAATCGGCCTGTCGCTCCAAGGGGCGAAGCTCCATCTCGCTCTTGTGGCGTCGAAGGAGACCAACAGTCACCAATTTGCATTGCTCCTGAACCAGCTACGTCGGATACTTCATAAGTCGGAGCTGAACCGTGTGCTTCTCTGGCATATAAACCTGCCGCTATGGCAAGCGCACCTAACATTCCTGCTCCGTATGCAGCAACTGGCATCACCACGTGAACTGGCCCTTCCGAATAACTCAACTGATTCCAACCAATACCGGTCATCGCAGCAACTTGAGAAGGGGTGCCTGGGTGTGTCGCCATCGCACCGCTGCTTCCCCAAACAGGGAATGAAACGATTACGGCACCTGGCGCTATAAGCCTAAATTGATCGGCTTCTGTTTGATCTCGGACTACGAGTACGTCTGCGGAGGCAATCAAAGATTCTGCGTTATC
>Ga0315330_10000213_pt1 | contig 33521 bp, 33 predicted proteins | sample M140m34915metaG_FD_203453 | JGI IMG/M metagenome (GOLD analysis project Ga0315330, IMG submission 203453) | Ammonia-oxidizing marine archaeal communities from Monterey Bay, California, United States - M1 40m 34915 | ecosystem: Environmental > Aquatic > Marine > Intertidal zone | place: USA...
TGTGCATTTGAGGGATCATTCTTTGTTCGTAGGGTATGCGCCCGCAGAAAACCCTGCTATAGCGATTGCGGTAGTGATCGAAAATGGCGGCAGTGGAAGTCGTGTGGCTGCTCCAATCGCCAAAAGATTGGTCGACAAGTTCTTCGCTGGGAAATCAAAAATTTTGACTTCGCGTAACAAGTGATTACCTTACTGAGTATTCTGAATCGTCGTGTTGACCTCCCTTTAGCCGGGGGGCTGGCCGTGCTTTGCGTGTTAGGTCTGGTTGTTCTTTTCAGCGCCTCTGGAGAGTCAACCGAAGTTCTTATCTCGCAGGTGATACGGATTGGTATTGGAATTTTTGTCATGCTTTCTATTGCACAGTTGCCTCCCAGTGCGTTACTAAGAATCGGACCTATATTATATGTTTCAGGAATCCTGCTGCTTATCACTGTTGCTTTTTGGGGTGATGGTCAGGGCGCGCGTCGGTGGATTGATTTAGGTTACATAAGGTTTCAACCTTCTGAAATCTTGAAGCTGGCAGTTCCAATCGTAACTGCTGCGATCGTTTCCAATAGGTCTTTACCTCCGAGCGCTCGAGGTCTTTTACTTTGCGTACTTGTTATTTTTTTGCCGGTGATATTGATATATTTTCAACCAGACTTGGGTACTGCCATTTTAGTTGCCTTGTCAGGATTGATAATAATCTTTTTAGGAGGAATAAGTTGGCGGATTATTAGATATTCTTCATTCTTACTTTGTTGCTTTGCTCCGGTTGCATGGTACTTTATTCGCGATTATCAAAAACAACGGATTCTTACTTTATTTGCGCCAGAGAGGGATCCTTTAGGCGCGGGCTATCATATCATTCAATCCAAGATTGCGATCGGGTCAGGAGGAACATATGGGAAAGGCTGGTTGAATGGTACTCAGTCTCACTTAGAATTTTTGCCTGAACGTGCGACAGATTTTATTTTCGCTGTTTATTGTGAGGAATTTGGGTTTGTTGGAGTATTGGTTTTATTTATGGCATATGCTCTTGTTGTTATTAGGAGCATCGTCATTTTATATGACGCACAAGATACATTTAGCAGACTTTTAGGTGGAGCAATAATTTTTACGTTTGTGAGCTATGTATTTGTAAATATCGGCATGGTGGTTGGTTTGCTCCCGGTTGTGGGGGTGCCATTGCCCCTAATAAGCTATGGAGGAACATCAATGGTGACTATATTAGGTAGTTTCGGTATCCTCATGTCTATACAAACTCATAAAAAGTTCTACGCGAATGTTTAAAGCACCTGTATTGTTAATTTGGTTGATATTTAGTTTATCATTGATGTGTTGTGTTAATGTCGCCGCCGCCTCACTTGATAGTGAAAGCATTGACGATTTTGTGACTTTTATGGCTACGCATCACGATTTTGACGAACAAGAGTTAAAATTACTTTTTTCTCAAGTTTCTCGGCTAGAAAAAACAACCAAGTCCTTGAAGAACCCGGCTGAAAAGAGGAAAACTTGGCTGCAGTACAGAGATATCTTTTTAGATGAGGCGCGTATCTCGAATGGGGTCAAGTTTTGGAAAGAGAATGAAGAATCCCTAGAAAAAGCTGAAAAACTATATGGCGTTCCCGAACATATTATCGTCAGTATCATAGGTGTGGAGACGAGGTATGGTAAAGTTCAAGGAAACCATCGAGTTTTAGACACCCTCGCAACCGCAGCTTTTCATTACCCTGGTGGAAGTAAGCGTCGTACTAAGCTTTTTTACGATTATTTAGTGCAATATCTAATCCTTTGTCGAGAAGAATCATTCGACCCCCTTTCGCTCACTGGCTCATATGCTGGTGCCATGGGTATGGTCCAATTTATGCCGACTCCATTTCGCAATGTGGCAGTGGATTTTGACGGGGATGGTAAGAAAGATATCTGGGAAAATGCGAGCGATGCAATTGGTAGTGTTGCAAATTATTTAAATGATAGGGGTTGGCTAAGGGCAGAGCCGGTCTTTTCGAGAGCTATGACTAGTAGCCCAGTGCGTGAATCATTAATTTCGAACGGAATTAAAACCAATTTAGATCTAGGACTATTGAAAAGTGAAGGCATTGAGCCTGTTTCTTTGTTTTCAGGAAGGGTAACAGATGCGGCTTTGTATGAGCTCGAAGGACAAGCCGGACCAGAGTATTGGATTGGATATAGAAATTTCTCCACGTTGGGTAAGTACAATCCTCGGATCAAGTATATGATGGCAGTGGCGCAATTAAGCGAAGAAATACTTACCCGCTGGCACTCGATGCACTAGAATGTATGGCTGTGAGAGCAGTGGCGTAGCGAAAAACAAGGTAATTAATTTTGAAAAATGTGAAACAAAAACCTAAGTGGCCAAAGAAGAGTAACGGTATTGCAGGTACCTCCGCGACTATTTTTCACCTTATAATATGCATGTTTTTATTTCTACCTGAGCTTTCTGCACAGATCGCACGTTCAATTCCTGCGCCAGATATTGATGTGGCATCATACATATTAATAGAACAAAGTACTGGCGATGTACTGGCAGAAAAAAAAGCGGATGAAAGAGTTGAGCCTGCGAGTATCACTAAGATTATGACTAGCTATGTGGCTGCGCAGGCTCTAAAAGAGGGCTTGATTTCTTTGGATGATCAAGTCGTAGTTAGCAATAAAGCCTGGAAGATGGAAGGCTCAAAAATGTTCATCGAAGCGGGTAAGAAAGTTACAGTTGACCAGCTTTTGGATGGCGTTATCATCCAGTCCGGTAATGACGCTAGTGTAGCGTTGGCTGAGCATATAGCGGGTACCGAAAAAACTTTTGCTGTTCTGATGAATGATTACGCGAAGAAATTGGGTATGTCGGGATCTAGTTTTTCTAATGCGTCTGGGTTCCCTGATGCCGAAACCTATGTTACTGCGCGAGATGTGGCAATTTTGTCGCGGGCGTTGATTAGAGATTTCCCTAAGATCTATGAGCGTTTTTCCAAGCCAGATTATACGTTTAACAAGATTAAGCAACCCAACCGTAATCGTTTGCTAAACTACGATCCAACGGTAGATGGCATTAAAACTGGGCATACAGAAAAGGCTGGCTATTGTCTTGCAGCCTCTGCTAGTAGAGATGGCATGAGACTAGTATCAGTCACTATGGGTGCTTTTTCAGACGGGATGCGAGTTGAGTCAACTAGGGCGCTTTTAAATTATGGTTACAGGTTTTTTGCTCGCGAAAGATTTTATTCGGCGGGCGAATTCATTTCTGAGGGCAGGGTATGGGGTGGTGATGTAGAGTCAGTTCGCGCGGCTGCGTCAACTGATGTTGCAGCAGTGATCCCGAGGGGCTCTGCTGAGGCGATCAGCTCTGAACTGCGATTGAACAAGCCATTGATGGCACCTTTAGAAGTTGGCCAAGAGATAGGATATTTGGCGTTGTTGATGGATGGGGAAGAATTTCGGAAATTTCCAATCATCGCTTTGAATGCTGTCAAAGAGGGATCGGTAATATCTTCCTTCTGGGATAAGGCAATCTTATTGTTTGAAACTGTTTTCGAGTTATGACGACATGTTTTTTAAACGGTAACTATCTTGATGTTAAAGATGCAAAAATTTCTGTTTTAGATCGCGGATTCATTTTTGGGGATTCGGTCTATGAAGTGTTGACGAGTCAAGATGGTGCAATTTTTGGCTTAAATGATCATCTGAATAGGCTAGAGAAAAATTTATCTGAGGTAATGATACCTATCCCGATGTCGAGAGATGGTTGGCGTGAAGTACTTGCGAAGTTGATCTCTATACACGAAAAAGTCAATTTGTCACTCTACATTCAGGTTAGTCGCGGTGTGGCGCCAAGAATGCATGCGTTTCCTCAAGGCGTAAAGCCTACCGTTTTTGTAATGTGTCAACCTTATGTCGGAGATCATGAGTTTCGCCGAGTAACGTGCGTCACTTTGGAGGATAATCGATGGGGACGCTGCGACATCAAAACAACTTCGTTACTTCCTAACCTTTTGTTAAAAAATGCTGCAATTGAAAAAGGCACATATGAGGCAATACTAGTCCGTGACGGTTATGTTACAGAGGGCGCCTCCAGTAATATTTTTATTGTGAAAGATAGCCATGTCTTTACTCCCTCGACTAATGATAGGACTATACTGCCGGGAGTTACGCGAAAATTGATTTGCGATGTAGTGAAGTCTGTTGGCATACAGTGCACGGAGCGAGAGGTGCGGCGGGATGAATTGTTGTGCGCGGACGAGATATGGCTTACCAGCTCAACGTCAGATATCGTCGCTGTCAATATACTGGATCAGATGTTGGTTGGAAACGATTCTGGCTATCCCTTGGGTCGGCGTATTCATAAAGCATTCAAGGACTATAAGGCGGATAATTTACTAGGTCTTTAACCCTATTCCTCGTTTCAGTAATTCATGACTTATAAACGCGAGTAGAACTGTGAAGACGCAAATCATCGTAAGTGCGTAGTTCACCTGTATGTCACTGTGACCAAGGATTCCATATCGAAATGCGTTGACCATATACAGAACTGGATTGAAGAGTGATATTTGTCGCCAGACTTCCGGCAGGAGATCGATTGAGTAAAATACACCGCCAAGGTATGTGAGTGGCGTGAGTACAAACGTGGGCACTATAGAAATATCATCAAATTTTTGGGCGAAAACTGCGTTAATTAAACCGCAGATTGAAAAAAGAGCTGATGTTAGAATTACCACAACGAACGTAACCGAGTAAGAGTGTATCGTTAAATCAGTGAAAAAAAGGGCAACCAGTGTTACGAGAATGCCAACTATTACTCCGCGGCAGATACCACCGCTAACATAACCTAGCAAGATTACATAGTTTGGCACGGGAGATACTAGTATCTCTTCTATATGTCTTTGAAATTTGGCACCAAAAAAGGACGACACTACGTTAGAGTACGAGTTTGTTATGATAGCCATCATAATAATTCCAGGCGCTATATACTGTATATAATCGAAACCAGCCATTTGTCCTATGCGAGAACCTAGCAGGGTGCTAAATAATACAAAGTATAAACCCATGGTGATTGCTGGAGGGATAATAGTTTGCATCCATATACGAGAAAAACGAGTTACCTCTTTACGTACTATAGCCTGTAACGCTATTACGGCGTGGTTGTTGCTGTTTTCTGAGTTATTATTACTCATTACTATTGACCAAATTAAGGAATAGCTCTTCTAAACGATTATTTTTGTTTCTCATACTCTCTACCTGTATTCCTGAATCCGAAAGTATTTTAAAGATTTGGTTGAGATTTCTATCCTTATCGATAGCGATTTCGAATCTTCGAGAGTCCAGTTGCGTGACTTCAGTGCCTGGCAAGTTAGGCATTTTTTTCACTTCGGTTGCGCATTCGAATACAAAGGTTTCGTTTCTAAGTTTTTGTAATAGCGCTTGCATCGAGGTATTCTCAACAATTTCTCCATCATCTATAATTGCAATATTGCGACATAAGCGTTCAGCTTCTTCAAGGTAGTGCGTAGTAAGGATTATTGTAGTACCTGACGCATTCAATTTGCTAAGAAACTCCCACATTGAGCGCCGTACTTCTATATCTACTCCTGCTGTCGGTTCGTCTAGTATTAAAAGTTTCGGCTTGTGCACTAATGCTCTCGAAATCATAAGTCTACGTTTCATTCCGCCCGATAAATTGCGAGACACTTCGTCGCGTTTGTCCCAAAGCTGCGTTTGTTTTAATACATCGTTAGTTCTAGCCTTTGCTGTTTCGCGATCAATGCCAAAATAGCCTGCTTGATTGATTATTATTTCGCTAACGGTTTCGAACTGGTTAAAGTTTATCTCTTGAGGAACTATTCCTATCAGTGATTTAGCTCTTTCAAAGTTATCGTCAATGTCAATTCCGAAAATTTTAATTTGTCCGTCGGTTTTTTTTACTAAAGAACTAATTATACCTATTACAGTTGATTTTCCAGCGCCGTTTGGACCTAGGAGGGCGAAAAAATCGCCTTCGTTAACATGTAGTTTGATTTTCGATAGCGCAGTAACTTTTCCACGGTAGGTCTTTGTGAGATTTGTGATTTCTAGTGCTAGAGTATGATTATTCATTAATAAAACATTAAGCCTTCAAAGCTGCGCAGAGTGGTTACTTAAAAAGTGACTAATTGGACAATTGGTTGCTTACTTAATGTTATCACATAAGCGTCTAAGATCAGCCGATATATTCTTGCTTGTTAAGGCTCAGTACTGAATTCTGATAAGATGAACTGATGTCATTATATAGACTATTTCTTATGCGCCATGGAGAAGCTGGCTGGGCCAGGGATGATTTCTCCCGATCATTAACAGTAAGTGGTCGGCGACAGATAAAGATTTCAGGAAACTGGATGGTCGAAAAGAACTATATCCCCAGTCTTACTCTTTATTCGTCTTCCATTCGAACTCAAGAGACTCGATCGATATTGGGACAAATTCTGGCAGTGGCTAGCGATCATCAGGCTATCACGATGGACTCATTATATGACTCTACCAGGGATAGTATTAGGGACACTCTTTGCTCAATACCACCATCGCCAGATATACTCTTAATAGGCCATAACCCTGGGTTGGATGACTTTGTCAGCTGGATGTGTGGAGTGGAGAGTAGCGCGTTTGATCAACTGTTTGTTTTTAATACTGGCTCGGTTTGCGTCCTACAGTACGCGTTAGAAAATAATGCGATTACATTTGGATCTGGGCGTATACTTGACGGTATGCATCCTTAGTGTTGACCAAGGTATCATAAGTTAAGAGTTTTTGTGACATCTAGTGCGTAATTTTATGAATACTGAAAATGAATCATTGATAGACTTTCCATGCGATTTCCCCATTAAAGTCATCGGCAAGTCTGACAGTGATATTGACGAACATGTAGTTGGCATTTTATTAAAATATGTGCCCACTATTTATGAAGGAGCTGTTCGCTCAAGACGGAGTAAAAATGGTAATTATGTTGCATTAACTATCACCATAAAAATTGGCTCTCAGAGTCAATTGGATCAGATTTATCAAGCCTTGGGGGCTAGTGATAGGGTAGTGATGATCCTATGAACATAATAGTGAGAAATTTAGGTACTAAGGAGTATCAGCCTGTTTGGGATTTGATGAGTAATTTTACCCAGAGACGAAGTCTGGAAAGCCTAGATGAATTTTGGCTGATAGAGCACCTACCAACTTATACCCTCGGTAGGGCAGGGAAAGAGCAACATGTGCTGGATGCAGGAGAAATTCCGGTAGTCAAGAGTGATAGGGGGGGGCAAGTCACGTATCATGGTCCCGGCCAAGCAGTCATTTACACGCTGTTAGATGTGAGAAGATTGCAGATTGGTCCTCGAGAATTAGTTCGCAGGATAGAAGAAGCAGTTATAGAATACCTCTGCAGTATAGGCATCGAGTCTTCTAGAAGAAAAGGAGCCCCAGGAATTTATGTTGACGGCGCAAAAATTGCGGCGCTAGGCCTGCGGATACGTAACCATTATAGTTATCATGGTCTTGCGATAAATGTCGACATGGATTTAGAACCTTTTCTGCGTATTAACCCATGTGGCTATAAAGATCTGCGCGTAACACAGATTACTGATATCCTCTTTAAACCCTTGTCAATTAAAGATGTTTTGGCAAGACTTTTACCTTTTCTCTTTAGTCATCTTTACCGAGGCGTGAGTTACTCGGTGGTAAAGAAAGTAGGGTTTGAGGGGCTTCTTACCAAGGATAAGGCTATAATCATATAAACCTAATGAAAGTGAAACCTGAAATCAAAAGATCCCAGCGAGGTGCCGACAAGGTTGCGCGTATCCCAATTAAAGTGATTCCCACGACAGGTGCACTCCCCAAAAAGCCGCCGTGGTTGAAGGCTCGTGCCCCAACTGATCCTAAAGTTTTGAATCTAAAAAAACTCATTAAAAAAGAAAGACTTCATACTGTATGCGAAGAAGCTTCTTGTCCAAATATTGGCGAGTGCTTCACGAATGGCACTGCAACTTTCATGATAATGGGCGCTCTATGCACAAGACGATGCCCTTTTTGCGATGTCGCGCACGGAAGGCCGTTGCCGCTAGATACAGATGAGCCAAGCCATCTGGCAAATGCAATTGATTTAATGAAGTTGAGTTATGTGGTCATTACGTCGGTCGATCGTGACGACTTAAGAGACGGTGGAGCGGATCATTTTGCAAAATGCGTGAGCGCGGTTCGTGATCAGGTGGGCGATATAATGATTGAAATTTTGGTTCCAGACTTTAGAGGGCGTATGCAGATTGCACTGGACAATTTATTATTAAGTCCACCTGATGTCTTTAATCATAATCTAGAGACAGTTCCTAGCCTTTACGCTAAGGTAAGGCCGGGTTCTGATTATGAGTGGTCCTTAAAATTAATACGTAGATTTAAAGAAATGTCATCAGATATTCCTACTAAGTCAGGGTTGATGCTTGGACTAGGCGAAAGTATGGAGGAGATAAAGTCAACTTTGCGCGACTTACGAGCCCATGACTGTGACATGATCACTTTAGGTCAGTATTTACAACCCAGCCGTTCCCACTTAGCTGTTGAGAGGTTCGTCACTCCTGAGGAATTTTCAGAGCTAGGTAGATACGCCAAATCCTTGGGCTTTAGGAATGTGGCGAGTGGTCCTTTAGTTCGTTCCTCTTATCATGCAGATCTTCAAGCCTCTGGGAAACAAGTGAATTAGCTAGCTTTTTAAGCCAAAAAATCATTTTTCTATATCAAGGTTAGCATCAACAACTTTGCTATTAATTGTGCCTTGGTCTAATTGTGTTTTAATCGATTGCCCAATCAATTTTTTCGAGCTTTTGCGGATAATCCTTCCTTTTTCGTCAGTGACTATAGCGTAACCACGTCGCAGGGTGGCAAGGGGACCTAGTGCGGAAAGAATTTCTTGATTTTTTGACAAAGAGAACTTTGCTTCTTTGAACATACTTTTGACTAACCCGCTGAGGTTTTTTCTGTATAAGGTTACTAAATTTTTGCGGTGGTCAATCTGTCTTCGAAAGAGCTTGCTGTTGATACGACTAAGGAAGCGATTCAAAGTCTCATTAGATAGCAAAATTTTTTGCTGTATATGATTCGCGAGCCTGAAAGCGAGGTCATCTAGTTTTTGGTTATCCATTTCCACTTTCCGTTTAGGGGAGATCAGGCTTCTGTTTAGTCTTTCCAACAGATCTTTCTTATCTTTGATAATTTTCCCCAAGTTCGTGTCGAGGGTGTTATATAAACGGTGGACGTCCTTGGACCATAGCGATAGGTCTGGAGAAATTATTTCGGCGGCAGCCGATGGTGTGGCGGCCCTGATATCAGCTACTAAGTCGCAAATTGTGATATCTTTTTCGTGCCCAACTCCACTCGCGATTGGGATATCAGAATTAAAGATGGCATTGCCGACAAGTTCTTCGTTAAAAGCCCAGAGATCTTCGAGAGAGCCACCGCCTCGAGAGACAATAAGTACATCGCAGTCCATGCGTTTGTTTGCAATTTCAATAGCATTCACAATATTTGCTACGGCGGAAGATCCTTGTACCAGTGTTGGATAAATAATAACTGGTATGGCGGGACAGCGTCGTTCGAGGACTGCCAATATATCTCGAATTGCGGCCCCCGACGGAGAAGTAACTAAGCCTATTGATTTAGGCCATTTTGGGAAGTCACGTTTTTTATCTGCATCGAACAGCCCTTCCTTAAATAGTTTGTCCTTTAATTTATCAAAGCGTAGTTGCAGAGCGCCGCTACCAAGTGGCTCCAAAGTATCAATGATTAATTGATATTCGCCGCGGGCAGTGTAAAGTCCGACCTTTCCATAAGCAACTACCTTATCTCCATTTGTGGGGACGAATTTAAGTTTTTTTGACTGCGTTCTGAACATCGCACAGCGTAATTGACTAGCATCGTCTTTTAGAGAAAAGTAAGAATGACCGGACTGAGCACGGATAAAATTAGAAATTTCACCCTCCACCCAAACACGGCCTATCACCCTATCTAAGGTAAGTCGCACTTTCTCATTTAATGTCGAGACCGAGAATATCGCGCGCGTAGATTCGATACCCGAAAGATCATTATTGTGAAAAGTCATTTACCAATTACCTGTGAAAATTTATACTAGAAAACCGAAACACTAGGAAATCACTAAGATTATGCGAATTATTGAAGATGGTCTCACCTTTGATGATGTCTTACTTATCCCTGGTTATTCTAAAATATTACCCCATGAGGCCAATTTAAGCACTCGTCTCACCCGAGATATAGAACTTAATATACCCCTTGTATCGGCGGCTATGGATACCGTCACAGAATCTGCGCTCGCGATAGCTTTAGCACAGGCCGGTGGTTTAGGTGTTATACATAAGAATATGAGCCCCTTAGAGCAAGCTGCACAGGTTCGGTCCGTTAAAAAATTTGAAAGTGGTGTAATTCGAGACCCTATAATCACTACTCCTAATACTAGTATCAAAGATGTTTTGGATCTCACAACTAGTAACGGTATCTCCGGGGTGCCCGTCGTGTCGGAAGGTAAATTGGTAGGAATTGTGACTAGTCGCGATTTGCGTTTTGAGAGTCGTTTTGATTCCCCTGTCAGGGAAATCATGACTCCACAGGAAAAGTTAGTAACTGTGGATGAACATGCTTCAAAAGACGTGATCATAGGTTTATTACACGAGCATCGGATTGAAAAACTATTAGTTGTGAATGACAGCTTCGAACTGCGAGGACTGATTACTGTAAAAGATATCCAAAAGTCAGATGAGTACCCGAATGCTTGTAAGGACGATGACGAGCAATTGAGAGTTGGTGGGGCTGTCGGAGTCGGTGAGGCTGCTTACGAGCGAGTAGATCTTTTGGTTGAAGCTGGCGTTGACGTCATTGTTATTGATACTGCGCACGGGCACTCTGCAGGTGTAATAGAGGCGGTTAGATGGTTAAAGAAAAATTATCCTGACTCTCAAGTTATTGCGGGGAATGTGGCGACAAGTGATGGCGCAATAGCCTTAGTCGAGGCTGGCGTTGATGGAGTGAAAGTAGGGATTGGACCGGGATCAATCTGTACAACTAGAATAGTGACTGGCATAGGTGTGCCACAAATTACCGCGGTAGCAAATGTTGCTGAAGCTTTAAAGAAATCGAATATTCCTGTGATTTCGGATGGAGGGATCCGCTATTCAGGTGATATTGCAAAAGTGCTAGCGACAGGTGCTAATAGTGTCATGATCGGTTCTCTGTTTGCAGGCACCGAAGAGGCGCCCGGTGAGGTTGAATTGTTTCAAGGGCGAAGTTATAAGTCCTATCGTGGAATGGGTTCTATGGGAGCGATGACGCAACGATATAGTTCGTCAGATCGGTATTTTCAGGAAAGTAGTGAGATTGAAAAGTTAGTTCCTGAGGGTATTGAGGGCCGAGTCCCTTACAAGGGTCCGATGAGTGCAATTATCCACCAAATGTTGGGAGGCGTCAGAGCTGCGATGGGATACACAGGTTGCGGGGATATGAATGAGTTCAGAACCAAACCTGAGTTTTTGCGGGTGACAGCTGCGGGTATGCGAGAGAGTCATGCCCATGATGTTCAAATCACAAAAGAAGCTCCCAATTACAGGCTAGATTAAAAAGATACACTAAGACGAGATAAATATTTAATGGTGCAAATAGCGACCACTGAGAGAGATCTTTACAGCAGTCGAATACTTATTTTAGATTTTGGCTCCCAATATACCCAGTTGATTGGTCGCAGGGTTAGAGAAGCGCAAGTTTACTGCGAAATTGTGCCCTACGATACTAGTCATGAATTTGTTCAGGGATTTAAACCCTCGGGAATTATTCTAAGCGGGGGACCTGAATCGGTTAACACTTCGGAAGAATTTAAGGCGCCAGATTTTATTTTTGGTTTGGAAATCCCTATTTTGGGTATTTGCTATGGAATGCAGACGATGGCTCGACAGCTTGGAGGCAGTGTCGCGCTTTCCAGTCAAAGTGAGTTTGGATACGCTAGAGTTCGAGCCCGTGGACATTCTAGACTATTAACTGATATTCAAGATGAGGTGAATGAAAAAGGTCATGGTCTGTTAGACGTCTGGATGAGTCACGGTGATCACGTAACTGAAATGCCGGACGGCTTTAAATTAATAGCTTCAACCGAGAACGCCCCCATTTCTGGCATGGCAGATGAAAGTAGGGGTTTTTATGGCTTTCAGTTTCACCCCGAGGTCACTCACACTGCTCAAGGAAAGAAAATATTTGATCGATTCCTTCACGACATATGTAAATGTGAATCTTTGTGGAACTCAAAAAATATCGCTTATGACAGTATTCAAAAAGTTAAAGAGACGGTTGGCAATGATCGAGTTCTATTAGGACTTTCTGGCGGGGTTGATTCCTCAGTTGTTGCAGCCCTACTGGGTAAAGCGATAGGTAGTCAATTGACTTGTGTGTTTGTAGACAATGGGTTGCTCCGCTTGAATGAAGCGGGGGATGTGCTGCGGACATTTGCTCGACATATGGGACTAGACATTCGTCACGTCGACGCGAGTGAGAAATTTCTTAGCAGCTTAAAAGGGATTGATGATCCCGAGGAAAAGCGTAAAGTGATTGGCCGTGTATTTATAGAAGTATTTGAAGCTGAATCGAGAAAACTCGATGGTGTTAAATGGCTTGCGCAAGGGACTATATATCCCGATGTCATAGAGTCGGCGGCCTCGTCAACCGGAAAGGCGCATGTGATCAAGTCTCATCATAATGTGGGCGGGCTTCCGGAAGGTATGGAATTTCGACTGATTGAACCTCTGCGTGAACTTTTTAAGGATGAGGTGCGAAAGCTTGGTACGGAGTTAGGACTAGCCGAAGAATTGGTGTACCGGCATCCTTTTCCTGGCCCTGGCCTTGGTGTTCGAATATTAGGAGAGATCTCTGAAAGTGTTGCAGACACTTTACGGGAGGCGGATGCTATTTTTATTAACGAATTAAGGGCTGCGAATTTGTATTCGAAAGTTAGTCAGGCCTTCGCTGTTTTTCTTCCTGTTCGGTCGGTAGGTGTAAAGGGAGATGCCAGAAGCTATGAACATGTAATTGCGCTTCGTGCCGTAGAAACGATAGATTTTATGACTGCGCGTTGGGCACACTTACCCTACGAATTTCTAGATAAGGTTTCCTTGCGAATTATTAATGAGGTTAAGGGAGTATCGCGCGTTGTTTACGATATTTCCGGGAAGCCACCTGCAACTATTGAATGGGAATAAAATCGATATAAATCAATAACTTATAATTATAAAATTACCGAGTGGAAATAGATGATTTGTAATAAATCGTTGATTTATAACATAATTTTATTGTGTAACTTTCGTGAAACTCCAAATGACGAACTATCAAAGGTCGTGAATGAACGCTGCGCTTAGATCAACGCTATAGGCTACCTTATCGTGGCTTACTGTTTTATGGTCCTAAAATCTACCTCAGTCGACATGCTACAATGCGGGGAAGGGTCTCCAGACGGCGCAGACGTGACAATTATGCCAGTTTCCGCAATACTTTTTGCTTGTATAATGCATTTATCTTGATCAGGAACGTTTGAACTCCCGCAATCATAGAGCGGAAAATTTGTACTTGCGTCGAAGGTCGAAAGTCCTGACTGGGCGTATGCAAAAAATTCCCCCCACCAAGCATTATGATTAAAGCTGTAATGAAAAATTGGCATTCCATTGCGTGAGCTATGTTCAAGCGGATTAATTTCCCCTTTTATGAAGTGTAAACAGCTCAGTTCTGGTGACGCTTTTAATATTTTAGATATACCTTGTATTGTCATCTGATATTCGGCTTGAGAATATCTCGCTGTTGTTTGAGTTGCTTTATTGATTCCATACGTCCCTATCAAAACAACACATATTAAAGCAAGAGAAATGATAGAACGCGGCATTTTAGGCAAAAACGTATGGAAGAAAAGGACAATGGGAATAAGAGAAATAACCATAATAGGGAATATAACGCGATAATAGTTAGGTACCTTTGGGCCTGCCACAAGGGGCACCATTGCGAGAAAAAATAGAACTAAAAACCCAAGGCCCCTATTCTTGGCCAGTGGCTTCTTATCAGAAAAATCTCTTAAGAAGAAGAAAATAATACTCAACACGTAAAGACAAAAGTTAAATCTCCATAAAAAGCTTGACTCGTTGAGCCAATGATAGCGAAAAACCCGAGGGAAGAGGTTGTACCAAATATCACTTAATTTCGACATGATAGACGCAAACGAGAAATCGATACGAAGGTCGTAACCACTAAAAATAACTGAGGCATATTCAGAAAATGGAGCTATGTTTACTAAAATATTCTTGCTTATAAGGGCTATGATGAAATAGCAACAAAATGAAAACATACAAAAAGCCGCTAATCTAAAAGTATTCGGAGTGTCTTCAGAGGACTGATATTGAAATAATATTGGTATGAGAAAGCACAAAGCATTGGGGGGGTAGGTTAATAGTGAGATTTGTAGCAGTAAGAAGGAGAAAAGCAGTTTTCTTTTGTTGTTGTTTCGATCTGAATCTACAAAGATGTGACCGCCTAGGACTCCAAAAATCCCTGCTACGTATAAATGATGGTGCAAAACCCCGATAAAAGTATTCGCCAAGGATGGCAAGGAGAAAATCGCTAAGCATACAATCAAAGGGAACAAGACTCCGTTAGGCCAAGACTTAACCGAGGCGAGAAAAACTTTTACGAGAAGCGCAATGAATGCCGTCGCGAGGACCAAATTAGTAAGACGTGCTGCAAGGAAATCTTCAATATAGAGTGGATAAAATAGCTCGTGTAAGACCAGTGTCGATAATCCAGTCACTGGTCTCCCAATGAGAAAATTATAAAGTCCTAAGTCAAATAAGTTACTACCGCTACGCGAATCAAAAAAGCGATGATCCTCATGCAACGCGAAATCAAAGAAAAATGCGGGAAAAACTGACAGGAAAAATATGGAAAACGAGATTAATATGAGGAAAAGTCCTAAGTTTTTTTCACCTTTATTTAATTTATTACTGTCCATTTCTCCAGATTATACTCGTTTATACCCTAATCTGGTGCATGACAGAGCCTTTACTTATAGGAATGACTTATAAACTGCAAAATATCCTTGCCAAAGAGAACATAACGAAAAAAATTAATTTTCCAACGAAAATATGCATCGTTTACAGAAAACCCTATACAAGTATTCTTGTTAATAGGTTACATGAGTGACCTTTACGTTAGTTGTTAAATTCATATGTTATAATGTAACATTAACTTTTAGGAAAGTAGCCTGGTGATAGAATGAGAAGTACTGACAGCATTATTCGGCGTGCGGAGAAACATTGTGAGAGTCGCGGGACCCGCTTAACTAAGAAAAGAAAATATGTTTTAACCGGGCTTATAGAATCTGATAAAGCGCTGTCGGCTTACGAATTAATAGATGTTTGTAAAGAAAAATATCATGAAGATATTCCTGCTATGTCAGTTTATCGGATTCTAGAATTTTTGGAGAGTGAGCATTTGGTGCACAAGCTTAGTACGGCAAGTAAATATGCCTCGTGCGCTAACATTGTGGACGATAAAGACAGATGCTATTCCCAATTTTTGATTTGTAGAAGTTGCAGCAAAGTCAAAGAGATTGGACTTAAACCATCCATGATGGCTGAACTGCAGGCTACGGTTCAAGCTGCTAGTTTTAAGCTTGTAAATCCGCAGTTAGAAATGAACTGCTTGTGTAAGGACTGTGTGTGAGTGTCGCCGGTTACTTAGTTTTGTCAAATATTAACCTCCTTTGGGAGGGTTAATGAATATTTCGAGTTGTCTGTCCTCTTGAAATTCATTGGTAATTAGAAGGAATTATGCGTGTTAAAAGTGCCAGTATTGCAGGAAAAAGCTGACAAATTTGCGATTAGTATATCATTACTCTGTGCCCTACATTGCGCAGTACTGCCGTCTCTGTGGGTGTTAATTCCAAGTTTTGGCTTGATGGGAGTTGATAGTGAAGTCGTACATTTATGGATGTTAGTTGTAGTTATCCCCGTCAGTGCAGTTGCGCTTGTTACTGGCGCGCGCAAGCATGGACATCGTGCGCTAATGATCTTGGGGACTTTGGGTCTTTTAGTGCTCGCTTCAGCGGTTATTTTTGGGGAGCATAATCTTGGCGAATTTGGAGAAAAATTAGTTACTGTCGTCGGTTCAGTTATAGTCGCCATAGCACACCTACGCAACTATCGATTGTGTCAGGAGATGGATTGTTCGTGCCATTGTGACTAGAACTTTGCCCTTAGGAAGATTCCGATTCTCCTTAAGAAAAAATTAGAATTATTGATAATTCTCTAGAAAAACATTAGCCCTTTTTCGTCTTAATGGGGTTTTTTCTATTAGGGTAACATGTGCTACATATTTGGCAGCTTAACCCGTAACAGCTCCTGGCACTGCAGAATTCTCTTCCATAAAATATTATCTGCAAATGAAGTTTGTTCCACATGGATTTCGGGAATAGCCGTTTAAGATCTATTTCGGTTTGAGTCACATTTTTCCCGCTAGTAAGGCCCCATCTTTGTGCTAGACGATGAATATGAGTGTCAACTGGGAATGCTGGATAGCCAAATCCCTGGGACATCACGACGCTCGCGGTTTTGTGACCGACACCGGGTAACTTTTCTAGTTCGGTAAAATTATCTGGTACTTTTCCCGAAAATTCTCTTACAAGAATTTTAGACAAATTGGAGATAGCTGCTGACTTTTTAGGCGCTAAACCGCAGCTCTTTATTATGTCATATATTGTTTCTATAGATAATTTTTGCATATCGTCGGGGTTGTTTGCTACGCTAAAGAGCTTGGGGGTTACTTTATTAACTCGCTCATCTGTACATTGAGCACTTAATAGCACCGCTATAAGGAGCTCATAAATATTACGATGCGTTAACGGGATCGGAACAGTGGGATAAATCTCGTTTAACGTTTGCAGTATCAAGTCGACTCTTTGACTCTTTTTCACTTTATACCGTCTTCCCTTGGGTAGTTGGAAATTTTTTTCGAGAGCTATGCCAATTTGTTGGTATTAAGCATCGGAAGAACCAGCTTAAAAATCCAAAGACCCAGAGTATATCCCTGAGGCTTCAGACTAATCTAGCCAATTGTACTTAAACAGACATGCAGAGGTATTTCATTTCCAAATAATCTTCAATACCGTGGCGACTTCCTTCTCTTCCAAGACCAGATTGTTTCACTCCCCCAAATGGTGCAACCTCTGTTGAGATAAGCCCGGTATTTATTCCTACCATTCCATACTCAAGTGCCTCTGCTACTTTGTAGACGCGCGAGAGGTCATTGGCATAGAAGTAACTAGCTAGTCCAAAGATTGTATCATTAGCTAATCCAATGACCTCGTCCTCATCTTTAAATTTAAAAAGGGGGGCAAAAGGTCCAAAAGTTTCTTCGCTAGAGCAGGCCATTTCTTTAGTAGCCCCAGTAATAATAGTGGGGTTTAAAAAGTTATCCGAGCTTTGCTCACGTATTCCGCCTAAAACTATTTCCCCGCCATGTGATATAGCATCAACTATATGCTCTTGTACTTTCGCCATAGCACTTTTGTTAATCAATGGTCCAAGCGCAGTACCACTTTCAAATCCATCGCCCACTTTCAGTTTAGACACCGCGGTAACCAATTTTTTTGTAAATTCAGTATATATACCTTCCTGTACATAAATCCGATTAGCACAGACGCACGTCTGACCATTATTCCGAAACTTACAAACAATAGCACCTTCCACTGCGGCGTCGAGATCGGCATCGTCAAATACTATAAAAGGGGCGTTCCCTCCAAGTTCCATAGAGCATTTCATTACCTGGCCGGCAGCCTGTCGCAGCAAGATTCGACCTACTTCGGTCGATCCGGTGAAGCTTAATTTTCGGACAATGGGATTTTCACAAAACTCCTTGCCGATTTCCGAGGCTTTTGAAGAAGGAACGAATGAGAGAACACCCTTTGGAATTCCTGCTCTCTCTGCAAGAACGGCCATTGCCAGAGCTGATAATGGAGTTTCCGTTGCAGGGCGGGCTACAAACGAACAGCCAGCAGCTAATGCTGGAGCAGCCTTGCGAGTTATCATAGTATTTGGGAAATTCCACGGTGTAATTGAAGCAGCCACACCGATCGGTTGCTTGATAACGGTGATACGTTTATCCGGGAGATGCCCCGGGATTGTTTCGCCATAAATTCGCTTGGCTTCTTCAGCATAAAATTCTATAAAAGATGCTCCATAATCAATCTCACCCCTTGCTTCTGCCAAGGGCTTACCTTGCTCTGAAGTGAGAATCATAGCTAAATCTTCGCGATTATCTGTCATAAGATTAAACCAGCACCTCAAAATTTTTGAGCGTTCTTTACCAGTTAGTTTCGCCCATAACTTTTGCGCCTGATCAGCTTTGCTTATTGCTCTAGCTACTTGGGCACGACTAAAATCGGCCACATTAGCAATAACATCTCCTTTGGATGGGTTGATAACCTCAAATGTTGCGTTATTTTCGCCGTCGGTCCATTCACCCGCTAGATAGCCTTTTGTGACAAGTAAACTCGGGTCTTTTAACCTGGTTTGGAGGTTCGTCAGTTGGTTCATTCTTAATTCCCTACTCAGTGAGAAGGTGGTCGTCAGATTAGAGATTGCCCTACTACTCGTAGACCACGCAGTTGATTGCTTTAAAATTAAACAAAATAATTGTCCAATTAATTTTATTATTTAGAATAATTTATTCTTCTGAAGCGTACTTTAATTAGTAAGTGCAATTATTAAAGTTAATTTATTCTCTTGACATTTAGTATCTCTATGCTCGCATGCGTAAGAAATGACTAATAATTTGCAATAAATCAGCAGCTTATATACTAATATTACAAAGGCTAATATTCTGTTACAAGTTCTAGAGTGGATAGAGCAGTGATGACTGCCTTGTGAGCCGCGGTTATTATCTCGTTTACGAGCAGATGATTGGTTTTGTCGGGAGTAATTCGTTTGAAATTTAGGCCCTTGGAGGTATTACTATGAATGGTGCACACGCTCTGCTTGAAACATTGATAGAGTCTGGTATCGAGGTTTGTTTTGCTAATCCCGGTACCTCCGAGATGCACCTTGTTACTGCTATTGGAAAAACTGAAAAAGTACGTCCTGTACTCTGTCTTTTTGAAGGAGTAGTAAGCGGAGCCGCGGACGGTTATGCGAGAATCAGCGGCAAGCCTGCGATCACTTTGCTACATTTAGGACCTGGTTACGCAAATAGTATGGCTAATTTACACAATGCAAAAAGAGCAAATTCGGCTATTGTTAATATTGTAGGAGATCATGCAGTCTGGCATCACCAGCACGACGCACCGTTGACATCCGATGTGGAGGCTCACGTTAAGATCCATTCGCAATGGTTTAAGACCACAACTTCCGCTGAGGATCTTTCTTTAGCAGGAGCCGAAGCCGTCGCGGCATCACTCTCTGGAGCGGGCAAGATTGCCACGTTGATTGTCCCAGCAAATCACGCCTGGGAAGCTTCTTCGGAATCTTTTGATCGTATACTTCCAGAGCCGTTATCTCTGATTTCTGACGAACGTTTAGAGACCGCTAAAACACTTCTGAAAAATGGAAAGCGTACTGGATTACTGCTCGGAGGAAGTGCGCTGCAAGAGCAATGTCTCGCTTATGTGGGGCGTATAGCAAGTGCGACGGGGGCGACCATATTAAGTGAAACTTTTCCTGCGCGTCTTCAAAGAGGCGAAGGTCGGGTGCCAGTAAATAGAGTGCCGTACTTTGCTGAGCAGGCCATCGAGTTTCTTGATGAGTATGAACAGTTAATATTAATCGGAGCGCCGGCGCCGGTGGCTTTTTTTGCCTACCCAGGAGTGAAAAGTACCTTGTACTCGGATGACTGCTTGATTGAAGAGTTTGCTGGTAGAGATGATGATATAGAGGGCGCGCTAAAGAGTCTCTCGGAGAGTTTCCCGAATAATAGTGCGCCCGCTCTGCAGGAATATAAAATACCAGATGTTGCTAATCAAAGTTTGACGCCAGCTACTATAGGTGCAGTGGTTTGTCGTCACATAAAAGAAGAATCTATCGTAGTTGATGAGGCAATTAGTAGTGGTTTAGAGCTATACGCACAAACTATAGGGGCTAAAAAGCACGATTGGTTAGCTGTCACTGGTGGCTCGATAGGTTACGGTCTTCCAGTAGCCTTGGGAGCTGGTATCGCTGACCCGGACCGTAAAATCATAGCACTTCAAGCTGACGGGAGTGCCATGTATACGCTCCAGGCGCTATGGAGCATGTCGAGAGAGGAAATCGATGTAGTTATCGTGCTGTTAAATAATAGTAGTTACAATATACTAAACGTCGAACTGTTTAGAACGCGATCTGGTGAGCCGAATGCTAAGACTCTTTCGATGTTAGATCTGTCTGACCCCGTAATTGACTGGGTAAAAATCGCCCAGTCCATGAAAGTTGAAGCGTATAAAGTTGCCCAAGTAGAGGAATTCGAGGATAAGTTTTCAATGGCGATGGACAAGCCAGGACCGTGTCTGATTGAAGTGATAATGTCGCAAGAGATTGGAGAGGCAATCAAGCGGTAACATCTGTTAATAGTAAATTTGGTGGCGGGTGAACAACTCTGATCAACAGGTTTAGTAGAGTTACAGATCCTTTTAGTATGGCCAATCGTAAAAAACAGTAAGTCTACACGTTTAATCTGATAAGTAATGTGGAATTTATGATGAGAGATTTATTTTTAAGCCTCCTGAAGTCTATTGGTGAAGATCCCGAACGCGATGGCCTATTGAAGACTCCGGACCGCGCGGCTAAAGCGTTGTCTTTTCTCACCAAAGGTAGCACAGAAAGTCTCGAAGAGATCGTTAATGATGCCTTGTTCGAGTCTGATTCGAGGGAGATGGTTATAGTCAAAGATATTGAGATTTACAGTATGTGTGAGCATCATATGCTCCCATTTTTTGGGCGATGTCATATCGGTTATATTCCTGACGGCAAGGTTCTAGGCTTGAGCAAATTAGCCCGTATAAGTGATATGTTTAGTCGCAGGCTTCAGATCCAAGAGCAACTGACTCATGAGATAGCAACTGCGGTGTTCGAGACAGTGAAACCTCTCGGTGTTGGGGTTGTTATCGAGGCGCGTCATTTGTGTATGATGATGAGAGGTGTGCAGAAGCAAAATTCCTCAACAGTCTCTTCTGCCATGTTGGGGACGTTTTTGACATCTGACCGCACTCGGTCAGAGTTTCTTCAGCTTATTGGACCTAGGTCAACTAGTGTGTGATTTTCTTTCAATTTGATAGACACGTGAGTGTTGTTAGGATCGCTTGAAGCTACCAAAAATACTTTTCGGTTAGACGAAAATATAGTGTTATGATTGGGCCATAAATACCTTAGTGCGTGGGAGCATCACGTTTTTTCGGCGTAATAGACGAGTGGTTGCCTAACTACATGAATTTAAAACAATCTGTTTCCACCACTTTAAAGATTCCTATTGCCTCAGCAGATCCCTGCTCACTAGAGGATGTAAATACAACGGATCGCCTGGTAGACTTGAGTCGGTGTGAACTAGTTGTACATGAGTCCATTGAGGAGATCCCGAAGAAAAGCTGGGACTATTTAATTGGCGATTCTCTTATCACGCGCTCTTTTGATTACCTGCTTGCTATCCAAAATAGCAGCATTTCGGGTTCACAGTATTATTATCCCGTAATTTATGACCAAGATAAAAATATCGTAGCTCATGCGTGTATTTATACTGTCAGGACTGATTTTTCCCAACTATTGCCGAAGCGACTTTTCGGAACAGTTCAATATTTACGGAAATTTTGGCCGAGCTTGCTAAGTGTTGAAATTACTGAGTGTGGCACTCCATTGTCGTGGGGGTGTTCCATATCTGTCGTAAAAGGATTGAGTCGTTCTTCTGTGCTTCCGCTTATTAATGATGCAATGATCTCTATAGCAGAGAAAAGTAGGAGCCGTCTTTTGGTGATAAGAGACTTTCTTGAGAGCGAACGAGATGATTCTGATCAGCAGCTGACTAGCCTTGGGTACCGACAGCGATCTAATTACCCACTTGCTCGTATTCGTGTGAGATGGGATAGCTACAAAGAATATATAGGTAGTTTTAGGGCGCGATATCGCAAGGATATAAAGCGTCGGATTAGGATTGCTGAATCGGCTGGTAATGGTGTTGAGATCCTTGATAGTTTCGGTTCTGAATCGTCACGATGGGCGGAGCAAGCTTCGGTTATTCGCGAGCAGACTAAGGGCTTTCGAAGAGAGGCGCTGTCGCCGAGGTATTACGAAAACATGGATTATTTGTTAGGTCATGATAGCAAGCTGTTAGTTATAAACAATCGAGGCGAGAGAGTCGCACACGGCATGATCATTTTTGATCGCGAGACTACCACGGCGACATTCTTCGGCCGAGATAGCGGTCCCCCACAAGGGGAGTGGTTTCAGTTAATTAACTCAGTCATTAGGATTGGAATTGATAGAGGCAGCAAGTACATAAGCTTAGGGTTAGGTTCTTATGATGGAAAGTCGATTTTAGGTGCAGATATAGAAGCATTGGTTGTATATCGAAGATCAACAAATCCCATCTTAAATTTTCTCATCAATTTGATTCCCGATCTTATGAAACCCAACGTCCGTTTGCATAGGAATTTGTTCAAGACGAATTACTAGTGCGTTTGCTTGCTTCGAACGAAGAATAAGCATCATTGTTTTCCACAAGCTGCCAGATTCCTCCTGCTACTGACGTAATTAATCGGTAAGTATAGAGAAGCGCTACTAGCAACAGCGCAGTTGTTAGTGGGAGACCGATCGCAGTGTAGATAGCTGTGCTAGCTACTTCAGTGGCGCCAACACCAAGTATGCTTACAGGAACAGATTGCAAGATCATCGATAGCGATAGTACAAATAAGATGTCTATGTAAGGTATGGTCACGCCTATACCATAACTTCCTACGAAAACTCCTGCCGCGAGAGTTGCGTGCATAATTATTGAAAAACAAAAAGCGACGAAAATTAGTGACCAATTTCCTTTGATATTTAGTAACATTTCTCTACAAATTTTTTTTATATCTTTAAGAAAAATAACCACTGTAATTATAAGTACAAATACGACTGACCCCAGTACCGATACATTTCCTCTAAGGCTAAGTTCTTCCAGCTCAGGTTCCCTTAAAACAAATAAAAAGGTTGATAATACAACTAGCGAGAAAATGCCAACCACATGATCAGCTATTATAGAGGTAATTCGATGACTTGCACTCTCGCGCTTTTTTTTCAGTTTAAAAAATTTAGTGAGATCTGCACCCATCGATAACGGTGTAAAAAAATGATAAAAGACTGCTAAGGTATTGATTCGTAGCGCATCGATTATTTTTAAGGTAATTCCCGTGGACTTCATTACTAGTCGGAATCTTAGCGAGTATAGTAAAAGCGCTACTTGACTAATAAAAAACCCAAGCAACACTTTTACGTTAAATGTACTAAGTAGATTTATATTGCTCACGTTAGTTATTGATATTAACAGTGCGATTATTCCCAGAGAAATTAGGAATGTCTTGAACAAGCCAAATCGTTTTCTGTTTGATAGCGCGGCTAATAAAATTTTGTACATTAGCTTTTATTTGAGTCTGGTCTGACTAGTTCGAAACGGTCACGAGTTCTTGTATATAACGAACCGCCCATTCTACCAACGGTATCTAGTGTGTCTGGGTCGATTCGGTAGTTTTCGACTACTTCATCGTCGATATGAAAACACACAATCTCCCCGATGATAAAAGCGCCACCAAGTAACTTATTACTTACTTCTACTATTTCAATAAGGCGGCACTCCATATTGATACGTGATTCTTTGACTAATGGACATGAGACTATGTTGGCACGCCCAGGGGTGAGTTGCGATAGCGCGAATTCATCAACCTCAGGGGGTACGTCAGAAGATGCTACATTCATTTGCTCTACTAGACTTTCAGACACAATATTGACCGCAAATTCTTTTGTTTCTTCAATATTATTCCGGCTATCTCGGGTCTTATCCTTTCCAGTAATTAATGGGCTAAACCCTATGGCTGGTGGGTTTGCACTGACTCCGGTAAAAAAGCTGTAGGGTGCGAGGTTAAAAACTCCGGCTTTACTAATCGAGGAAACTAGAGCTATCGGTCGTGGGGTGATCGACCCAACCATAAGTTTGTAGATATCATTTGGCCGGGAATCGGATGGGTAAATTATCATTACGTGCCTTTTTTTAAAATAGTAAACTGTAGAAATTGACTAGATTAGTCAGATATTTTAGTCCGGAATATATTCCACTGGTAGCGCTGATGTTTTGATCACCTCTCGGAGTACAAAGCTAGAGTGTACGCCTGAAACCCCATCAATTCGCGTTAATCGACCCAGCAAAAACTCTTCGTAGTAGGTCATGTCGGGTAGGATTGCTTTTATTAAATAGTCGGCAGCTTGACCTGTTACGATACTGCACTCCAATATTTCTGGCATTGTCGCTATTTCTTGTTCAAATTTAGAGAAGCGTTCGGGTGTGTGTCGGTCCATTGTGATACTGATCATTGCTGTGATAGTTAAGCCCAAAAGATTTTGGTCTAGAATTGTGATGTGAGACGAAATGACACCAGATTCCTCCAGTCTTTTTACTCTGCGAAGACATGGCGTCGGGGATAGGCCAATTTTTTCTGCTAGTTCCAGATTAGTGATCCGCGCGTCTTTTTGCATGTGTGATAGAATTTTTCTATCAATTCGATCTAATTTTGGTCTCTTGTTTGAGAGTGAAGAATTTTTCATTTTTATATTATATTAGATAATATCACTGATATAAAATACTATTGTAGTCATAAATTCTAAATAATTAAATATTGCTATCATACATAGCAATAACTCTCTATTCGTATTCATATATGCTTATCCAACTACAAATGCTTATTGTTTTAGCTAAGATATTGGAAAAAGAGAAGTAATTATGGGCAATTTCAGTCATTCAAAATATATACCCTACCCCTTAGTGGGGTTAACAGATCGAACGTGGCCGGATAACGAAATTAAGAAAGCCCCGTTGTGGTGCAGCGTTGACTTACGAGACGGTAATCAGGCTTTAATTGAGCCGATGAATGTCAGTCAAAAACTACAAATGTTCAAATTGCTTGTCAAAGTCGGTTTTAAAGAGATTGAGGTTGGATTTCCCGCGGCTTCTCAGCCAGATTTTGATTTCGTACGAACCCTTATCGAGGAGAATTTGATTCCTGATGACGTTACTGTGCAGGTGCTGACGCAAGCTAGAGAGGAATTAATTGCTAGATCTTTTGAATCTTTGTCGGGCGCAAAGAACGCCATAATGCATTTGTACAACTCAACGTCTACGGTTCAGCGTGACAAAGTATTTGAATTAGATAGAGCTGGTATAAAAAGTATCGCTGTTGAAGGAGCGAAGGTGGTTTTAGCCGAGTCAAAGAAATACCGCGATACTAATTGGCGTTTCGAGTACTCTCCTGAAAGTTTTACCGGAACCGAACTGGATTATGCCGTGGAGGTCTGTGATGCCGTGCTGGATGTTTGGAATGCTAGCCAGGAGAATCCTTGTGTAATCAATCTTCCCGCAACTGTTGAAATGGCTACGCCCAATATCTACGCTGATCAAATTGAATGGATGTCCAGAAATTTGGCTAGACGAGACGGGGTGGTGTTGAGCCTGCATACTCATAATGATCGGGGTTGTGCCGTCGCTGCGGCAGAATTAGGGGTTATGGCAGGCGCGGATAGAATTGAAGGTACGCTTCTTGGTAATGGGGAAAGAACCGGTAATATGGATATCGTAACGATGGCAATGAATCTCTACAGCCAAGGTATTGAACCTGAATTAGATCTGTCAAACATGGATGAGATTATTCGTTGTGTAAAGGCGTGTACTCAGCTTCCCGTTCATCCAAGACATCCCTATGCGGGAGAATTAGTTTTTACAGCGTTTTCGGGAAGCCATCAGGATGCAATTAAAAAATGTTTAAATAAACGTCAACCTGAGGATAAATGGGCGGTGGCGTATTTACCCATAGATCCCTCAGATTTAGGAAGGTCTTATCAAGAAGTAATCCGAATAAATAGTCAATCCGGTAAAGGTGGAGTTGCTTATGTGCTAGAGCAAGAACGTGGGTTAAATATACCCCGGTGGCTTCAAATCGATTTTAGTGGTGTTGTACAAAAGTTTGCTGAAGATAGTGAGACGGAAGTTGCCCCACCAAAGATTGTAGAATTATTTACTCAACACTACCTCAATATGAATAAACCCTATGAGCTTAAGAACTATAAATTATCGAGATTTGATGGAGAGGATCATCTGACAGCAGAGGTGCTCTTCCAAGATGAACTAGTGGAACTATCGGGTCGATCTGCAGGGGTCGTTAGTGCCTTTGTAAGTGCTCTGGAGGGCCACGCTACAAAACAGATTGTGCTGGTCGAGTATAGCGAACACACTTTGAGTCAAGCTGATGGCGCCGATGCCGAGGCTGTCACATATGTACAGCTGAACATTGAAGGGACTCGATATTGTGGGGTTGGCCTCTCCAATGACATATTAGAAGCCTCTCTAAAAGCGATTTTACGCGCTATAAATTGTTCGATTAAGCTCGAAGAAGATGTAGCGGCTTGAGAAGAAGTAATTATTTTCATCGCTTAGAAATATCTCAAGTAGGTACCTGAATGGACTCATTATTCTCTATAAAAAATAAGACTATACTCGTGACTGGCGGATCGAGGGGAATAGGGTACATGATTGCCTCTTGCTATGCGAAAGCGGGCGCTAGAGTCTATATAGTATCCAGAGATCAGAAGCGATGTGCTGTTGTAGAGAGAGAACTTTCAGCTTTCGGGTTTTGCCGTGCAATCTCTGGCGACCTCTCACAATTATCTGAGATAGAACGTGTTATTGCGGAAATAGAAGTGCTAGAACCTAAGTTAGATATACTCGTAAATAACGCGGGTGCTACGTGGGGAGCTTCGTTGGAAGAATTTCCAGAGAAAGGTTGGGATAAGGTCGCGTCTTTGAATGTTAAAACTCCATTTTTTTTGATTCAAAAATTCCTCCCAATGCTAAAAGCAAGTGCAAGCTCAGATGATCCGAGTCGTATTATAAATATAGGTTCTGTTGACGGTATTAGGGTACCTATTTGGGACAATTATTCCTACGCAGCTTCAAAGGCCGGACTGCATCATTTGTCAAAAACATTGGTACGACCCTTAGCTGAACACAATATTAATATCAATACCATAGCACCGGGGCCTTTTAGTACCGATATGATGGCTCCCATGAAAGAGGGCGGTTGGAGCGATACAGTTACTAGTGCAGTCCCTTTAAATAGGTTTGGTGAAGCTGAAGATATTATCGGCACTGCTATCTTCCTCGCATCGCCAGCCTCTTCTTATATTACTGGCGCCACGATTCCAGTGGATGGTGGAATGTCGGGGTCGACATGATCCTTGATTAAGTTACTCAGGAAGAGTGTTCCCCGAGCCACCCATCTCTTCTGGTACGTCTGCCATCTTTGGGAGGCCATCTTTTACACTCACCACTTTCTCGCCATAAAAAACGTGTACTTCAGGCTCGAATTTCAGATCAGGCAATATAGCAGCGTATACGTCTACCATTCCCATTTCGGGATGCTCTGTCATGACATGTCCACCACAATTTTTGCACCACTTACGATGGCTAGCATCCGTTTTAGCAAAGGTCTCTAGAAGTTCGGCGCCTTTCACAACTTTTACATTCTCAGGCGGCCATAAGGAAAAGGCATTTATAGGTCCAGCGGACCAATGGCGACAAGACTCACAGTGACAAAACCCCATAGCCGCGGCGTTACCTGTTACAGATATCTCTACCTCACCGCAGAAACATTGTCCTTCATATTGGTTACCCATCCTCATATCCCCTTTCTATTTATTTTTTTAACCTCGTTATGTGATATTAATAGCGCATGTAGAAGATAAGCGCCAGCGCAAGTTAGTATTTTGGTTATCAAGCTCAGAACTGCTGATCTGCTATGACAGGAGCAATTATCTTGTACTAGATTATTCAACTTTTGAGGAGTGGGGAGTTGCGGAGTTTAATATCGTTAATTTTACTTCTCTTTATTTCGCCGGGGATGGCTACTGCAGAGAAGCTTAATTTAACTATTGCGACAACCCATCCGGCGACGATGCCTTGGGCTGCTCTATTAAGGGATTATTTTGTGCCTGTATCCACGGGGAAGATTGAGGCAATATATCCGAGCATTGATCTCAAATGGCATCAAGCTTATGGTACATTATATAAATGGCAAGACAGCCTAAATGGCTTAAAAATCGGTCTATCTGATATAGGTTGGGTTGGTTCTCTCTGGGAGTCTTCCCGTCTGCCTTTGCAGAATATAACCTATGCTTTGCCATTTATTACTGACGACTTAAGCAGCTTACTACGCGTCATGAATGATCTGCATCATGATATTCCCGAGATGCAACAAAGTTGGTTAGATAACGACCTTAAGTTCCTTGCTGCAACTGGGACAGACACCTATCATTTGGTCACAAATTTTCCAGTACGGACGGTTGCTGATTTAAAAGGAAAAAAAATTCTCGCGCCTGGTGCTGCTTCAATTTGGCTAGAAGGTACCGGGGCGACTGCTGTAAACGGTGCTTTAACTACCTATTATACTCAGTTGAAAACTGGAGTGGCTGACGGTGCTGTGACAATTCTAAGTGGCGCATATCCTTTCCGGCTGCATGAGGTTGCACGGTATGTCACCTTGGTTGGGATTGGCGCACAGTTTGTGGGCGCCTTGGCTACCAATTTAGAGGTCTGGAATGGACTCCCTCAGCCAGTTCAAGAAATTTTCCTAGAAGTTGCTCGGGATTACTCACGGCTGAGCGCAGAAGCCGCTAACCAACGTTATGTCGAATCGTTAGAAGCGTTGCAAAGCGAAGGGGCGATTCTGTATACGTTACCACTTATTGAGAAAGAGAAATGGATGAAATCGCTACCCCCGCTAGCATCGAATTGGGTAGACAGACATGAAGCTAGCAATCTGCCCGCGCAACTAGTCTTGAATAAATTAATGTTAGGGTTAAAGTCTGAGGGAGTAAGACCTACAAATTCTTGGGGAGTGGATCTCCTTGGTATGGATAAATAGCTGAGTCGATTTACCTTATGATGAAAAACTATTTTCACATGCTATTTTTGTATCTCGGTAAAGTGAATGCTTTAGTAGCTTCTGGGTTATTAGGCTTGTTAGTAGTACTCATTAACCTGGACATAATCTGGAGAACATTACTCAGTAGGTCGCTTCCAGGAGTGACGGAGATTGTTGCGCTAGCTATCCCCGTATTAGTTTTTCTCGCATTGCCTTATCAGGTTTCCAAAGGATTGTTGATCCGAAATAATTATTTTTTGAGAAAGGAAGGCGGTAATCTCACACTAGAACTCTTTTCAAATTTAGTTTCGATGGCCATCTCAGTTGGGATCGTCATCGCAACGGTACCTTTGTTGCTAACGGCAATAGAGAGTGGGGAATTTTTTGGTACCCCGGATGTGTTCACTGTCTCAGTTTGGCCGCTACGGTTAGCAATTCTTTTAGGATCTCTATTAGCAGCTGTACTTTTCGCTTATAAGCTAGTCGAAGATTGGCGATGGTCTTTATTGAGTTCGCGAACTGTAGGTACCTTGTTTCTACTTACCGCATCAATAGTCACATTACTCAATATCGCTAGTTCGAACACCGCGATAGGACTGGTCTCTATAGTACTTTTACTTTGGCTTTTGATTACAGGGGTTCCAGTGGCATTTTCTCTTTTATGTGCTGGATTTATTGGCCTCGCTATCATGAAAGACAATTTAGGTATCGGGATTGATGTATTAGGAATGGTTTCCGCAAGTGCTATCTCATCCTATGTCTTTGCCGCGGTACCACTTTTTGTCTTGATGGGTTTGATTGTAGCGCACGCGAATATAGGTCGGGATAGTTTGAGGGTCGCATATTGGTGTGTGGGATACCTCAAAGGTGGGCTGGGCATTGCTACTGTTGGAGCAAATACGATTTTTGCGGCTATTACGGGGATCTCAATTGCCTCGGCTTCTATTTTTAGTAAAGTGGCAGCTCCTGAACTTATAGCTCGAGGTTTTACTCCTAAATTTGCTCTAGGACTAATTGCCGGATCATCAGTACTAGGTATGTTGATCCCGCCTAGTATACTTCTGATTATTTATGGGATTATCGCTGAGGTCTCTATCAATAAATTATTTATCGCTGCCATCATTCCCGGCTTGTTGGTAGCATTTCTATTATGCTTAGTCGTAGTCGTATGTGTGACTTTTAATTTGAAGTTTGCTGTGACCGATGAATATTATTTAACAGAAGAACTTCCTATTATTCCCTTTAGTGAAATACTACGTATCGGGTCGCCCATATTTTTACTACTAGCGTGCATCGTCGGTGGGATTTATGGTGGGATTTTTACGCCGACTGAAGCCGGTGCTGTTGGTTCCGCCCTTTCTTTTATTATTGCTTTGGGTTTAGGAAGAATAAAACTAAAGAAATTGATTGAATTAGTTTTTTCCGCTACGTCTACAACCACCTCGCTATTATTTATGATAATTGGGGCCTCTGTATTCGGATTGATGCTGACTTTATCTGGCATCCCCGAGACCTTGGGCCAAGTCGCACAAGTGACAGGTTTAGGGTTAACAACCTATGTATGCCTTTATTTCCTGATTATCGTATTTTTGGGCACTATTCTGGACAGCACTTCTATTTTACTTGTCATGGTCCCCATCGGACTGCCAGTGATTCACGCTATGGGAGGCGATCTCATTTGGTTTGGGATTGTCACTGTTATAGGGGTAGAAGTCGGATTACTAACGCCACCCTTAGGGTTAAGTATCTATGCCATCAAGGCCTCCATTGATGACGAAAGTATTTCCTTGGGAGATATTTTTTATGGAGCAAGTCCGTTTGCAATCCTGACCTTTATAGTTTGCTTGTTGTTAATTTTTAACCCTAATTTATGTCTTTTCCTTCTTTGAAGAACTCATGCAAACTTATTTAAAAGTACTGCTAACAAAGTAATTTGGGGGAGTGTTACTGCTGGCAGGATGAATGCGAAACGCCACGAATTACTCAATTGTTTCAGGATGAGTAATTCGGTGTAATCAGTTGACACACCAGCCATTAAAAATGCAAATGAATTACCAGGCGCTCCTGCTCGCACGAATAGGTCACCTGCAATTGGTAAACTTCCTTCAGAACAGACTTCGATAATGGTAGCTGCCAGCAGGGTTAGCGCTAGGCCCGAGATAGTTGGGCCTAACAATGATGAAAAGTGTTCCGCATCCATTGTTGTTCGGATTACGCCAGCTAACACAATACCTAAAAAGATCCACCGTAGAATCATTTTCGAGTCAGTAAGTCCAGACCTAAAGATTGAATAGAACATTTGCATATCGAACCTAGTTTGAGAAAGCTCTTTTTTGGCCTCGGACCAGAATTGAAAGTTCTCAGGTATTGTCATTTCGTTCGTGTTTTTAGGCAGATGATTTTTGGCAACAAAATAGTCGAAAGCGAGACCGGTGAGTATTGCGATTAGTATGGAAAGTAATAAGAATAATATAGTCCAACCAACACCGATTAGAGTGAGTAAGATGACTGTAACTGATATCGAGTTCCAAGGGGAAGCGACCAGAAAAGCTATAACTTGCCCTGTAGACGTGCCTTTTTCATACAATTTTCCTGCAATCAAAAGTACTCCATGGTTACACATATCCAGTAGAACTCCAGCAAAAGACGCGCGCAAAATACCGAAAAACCCTTTGGCCCCCATTACCGATAGCACAAATTCCTCAGGGACTTTTGACAGTATCCCTACACCTATCATTCCTACGAGCACGCCCAAATAAATCGAATTGCAAATGTCGTAAATAGCGGTTGAAAACACTAAAATCAATTTTGGGAGCTCCAGAACATCGGCAGGGACCAAAGCGAGCGCGTAAGATATCGCGAGCAGTAGTGACGTGCTCCAAAGGAGTCGATCACGTTTGTCTTCCTCAACATGACAGCAGCTGGACATCAAAAGTACGACCTTCTAATTTTTGTTAAGAAGATTTTAGCTTAATTTATTAGAAAAGTGTCATATCGCGGTAGCATTCTAAAACACTACTAATGTCCTGATCTCAATACTTTCTCGAGGTATCGTGTTGGTTGGCGCAAGTGAGTTTTTGAAACCCGTATGCGGTGTGTAGCCGTGAGTATATGGTTTGGCAGAGTCCCAGTTTCGTAAAAGTAGCACCTCGTCAGTTTGCATGTCAGGGTAGTAATACCATTTATGTTTTTGGTTGTGCTTTACAGAGTATATCTGTCCGCTGTGACGAGGCGTTTCTAAATTAGATTCGCTGAAGTGGTGAATATCTGTCTTTACGAGATCTTGATCATCCACGCTAGTAGAAGAGCATATCGCGAGAGGGAAATCTTGAGCAGGTCCTATAATTGGTCTCCACGCATTGATTAACGCTAATCTGTTATTTTGGTAATGGGTCTTTTGCGCGTTCTCTAGAATTTCATGACTGCGCTTTGGTCCCGATATCGTGGTGTAGTCAACATGAGCGGCTGCAACCGGAGTACGGACCTCAGATTGTCCCGCTTTGGCCCGTACCTTGCTTCTCTGATTATGATCGAAAATAATCACGTCCTTTGCGTGCAACCGATCCTTTAAAAGCGAAATTATTTCAGAGTAATATAGTTCTGTAATTTGGGTGGGATCGTAAAAATCTAATACCGATGACTCGTGTTTAACGATAGAGAATCCTTCGTTGTCAATAGAGGGGTCTTCAGGTAAATGCCTTGCATCTTTAATAGGCATAGGTCGATAGTTAGTTTCCGGTCTAACGATTTTTTTACCGCTGCTTAGAGGATAAACGAGATGCTCTGCTTCCAGTCCATTTATATCTATATACGCTATATCACCAATGACATCATGTGAGGGGTTCGTCATTTTCTTTCTCCCTAATGTGACTACCTGTATTTATATAATCTTATAAATACAAAAGGTAGTATGAAAACATTACAGTTTATGCCTATTTTTTATTCAATGCGGAACATTTTTAACTTTCAGGGATAATAGATCCTTTAACTCTAGTATTGATTTTATCTCATAGGTCGGTTTTGGCATGTCTGGATTAAGACTGTGGCCTTTAGGATTTACCCAGGCCACATCTAGTCCAAATTCGGATGCTCCGATGATATCATCTGCGATTGAATCACCGATAAAAAGTATGTTCTCTTTATTGTCCTCGGTGCTTTGGACCGCTAAATCAAATATCCTGCTATCTGGTTTTCTCCAGCCAACTTCTTCTGAGATTATTATCTGATCAAAATAAGAGGTCACACCATCTCTGACCAAGATACTTTTTGCCGATTCAGCATGGTCAAAATTAGAAACAATTCCTAGTTTATG
>Ga0315330_10000214_pt1 | contig 33471 bp, 27 predicted proteins | sample M140m34915metaG_FD_203453 | JGI IMG/M metagenome (GOLD analysis project Ga0315330, IMG submission 203453) | Ammonia-oxidizing marine archaeal communities from Monterey Bay, California, United States - M1 40m 34915 | ecosystem: Environmental > Aquatic > Marine > Intertidal zone | place: USA...
CGCGGTCAATTGGAGGAGGCTTACAGAACAATCAGAGCTTGAGGATAACAAGTTGCGGAACATGAGTCCCACTTTTATGTAGCCCCGCGACCATACATTCCCCTCGTCCCACGGCATGGATTGAGCCGCGACCCGAGGGCCAGAACTGGTTTCAACCTGAGACGTGCCCCCAAGGTGGCGTGCGATTTGATCACACAGACACAACTCGATGCTGATTTTCCGGCAGACAAGAGAAGAGTTCCCGGCACTCATCCAACTGCCGTGGATATCCTGTTCAGCCAAGAATCTGTTCGATAGGTGAACAGTCACTGGCAATACTGAAAACTGGCATTGGGTGGGGATTTTAAGTGCTGGGACCCGAACCCGATCCGGCAAACGGATGTATTCTCAGCGGAGGAGCAGTTGCCCTTCTCCTGCAACACAAAAAAATACAGAATACTGCTGCCGGTAGAATCGTGACGTCAGCCACGCCGGCCTGAAAGGCGATTCCCAGAAAAGACAAGGCAGGTCGAATCAACCGAACGGCTAGACTCCTCTGACCGATCAGGTGACACCTACTCAAGAGAATCTGTTTGAATTCAGGATAAGTCTTGAGCTGGGAGCTGATCAGAACGGGTGCCAAAAACGCCCAACGTTGTTGCAAGAGCGGGACCAACTGGACGCGTGATCGCTTAGGCTAGTGCTGAAGCCAACTTGTTAGTGTCCAAACATTCTGAAAGACTTTTTACTTCCAAAGCCTCGCTTGCAATTCCCCTCCTTAGTAAATTCAATCCCCTAAGATTTCGGAGCCCTCCGCGCATGCCATCGTCCAACTTTCATCGCAAACAAGTCAACGCAACAGCCAATTTTCGCATTTTCGCTGCGGCGATCTGCGTGACTGCAGTCATGTCCCTCCTGACATGCCACCCCTTGGCAGCTCAGACCACCGCTGACAACAAATCACCCGAAGTGGAACTCGACACTTCAGCCGGAAAAATCATCATTGCACTTGATGCAGAGAAAGCCCCTAAAACGGTTGCGAACTTTCTCAGTTACGTCAAAAGCGGACACTACAACGGCACGATCTTCCACCGCGTCATCCCCGACTTCATGATTCAGGGAGGTGGGCTCGACGCAGAAATGAAGGAGAAAAAGACAAAGCCACCCATCATCAACGAAGGCGGAAATGGCCTGAAGAACGTGAAATACAGCATCGCGATGGCCCGCACGAACGATCCCAACAGCGCGACCAGCCAATTTTTCATCAACACGAAAGACAATGGGTTCCTCAACCAAAGCGGCAGAAATGCCGGCTACGCTGTCTTCGGACGTGTTGTCAAAGGCCTCGGAGTTGTAGATGCGGTATCCAAGGTGAAGACCACCACCAAGGAGAGCGGAGATCGCCCTGGGCTACCCATGCAAAATGTTCCCGTCACGGCAGTCACGATCAAGTCTGCCAAGCTGATTCAGAAGTAAATTGATGCAAAAGGTCAGGGTGTCCCATAGACGTTGATCACCCACAGAACCACAACCGAAACCCCTCCTCTGGAGGGGTTCGCGGCATGTCTTTGACTCGGTCAGAGTCGTGCGCGAAAGTGCCACGGAACGAGACCCTTGTCTTTTTTGCCTCCGAATTGCTCGTTTGGTCGCCCGATACTGATTTTTTTTGCGGAAGATTGCACCAAATCGCTTATCTCTGGCAACAGCCTCTTGACGATATTTGGCGATTTAGCGTATTTTTTCGGGCGGTTTCGCAATTTTGGCACGGTGGTTGAAGGGCGTACAGGAAAGACTCGAATTCCTGATGCAGCTCGAAGGCTGCCTTGTCCAGGAATCGGCGAGGAAAGTTCCGTTCAAACACGAGTATCAATCGATTCACGTGTCACCCGAACAAAGGCCAGCGTAGCTTCAATTGGCAGAGCATCGCATTCGTAATGCGGAGGTTGTGGGTTCAAATCCCACCGCTGGCTCTTTTCGTGCTTGGTATTCTGACAGAGAATTATTCAAGCTATGCGAATGTCGTTTGAAGTCGCAGCGATTTAATCCCACAAACGCTTGATAGCCCCTTGGGCAGGAGACTCGTCTCTATGAGTGAAGTCGAACTTGAAGTTATCGACTTGAAGGAAGTGGTCCTTTCGAACAATTCGTTTGGCCCCGCGGACGTCGGTTCAATACGTACTGCTGTTTCCGAGAACTACGGTCACTTTGGTGAGCTGCGCGATGCGGTCAACGAGATGGAGGCTGATGATTTACTCAGTCCCGCTGGTAAGACCAAAATGGGCGTTTGCCAATTTTTGCTAGGCAAATTCAGCGATGCCCTGACAACGCTGCAATCAGCCGACGGAAGTGCAATGGCGCTGTTTTATCAAGCGCGCTGCATGTTCGAGCTCGGCAGCTACAACGAAACAGTCGCTGTCTATGAAAAAGCCCAGACATCGGGCTACAACGAAGATCAGTGCAAGATCGGCGTTGCTGAAGCAAATCGCTATGCGGGCCGCATCGAGGAAGCGTTGGCGATTCTGGACAATATTTTTGGGCCGGCAGAGCAGACTGCTGACTACATGTACCAGCGAGCAGCCACTGTGGCTGCAGTGGGTGGCCGCATGGACGAGGCGTTAGCCTTGTACCAACGTGCTGTTCAAACAGATGAGAATCACGCAGGTGCGTTGTTCGGGTTGGCGTTGGAAAACGATCGAATGGGAAATGACGACGAAAGTCTTTCTCTTTACGAGCGTGCTGCCAAGGCATTCCCGACCGGCATCGGTGTCTTGATCAATCTCGGCTTGATTTACGAAGACAACAACCAGTTCGACAAAGCACAAATGTGCTACAAGCGGATTCTGGATTGCTACCCAGACCACCCTCAAACTCTTCTGTACATGAAGGATGCGGCCGCGACCGGCAACATGCTTTATGACGAGGAAGCACAGCGACGCAATGATCGCTTGGCTCAGACCCTCAATATGCCGGTCACCAACTTCGAGCTCAGCGTCCGAAGTCGAAATTGCCTGCAGAAGATGGGCATCGATACGATTGGCGATTTGACTCGCACGAGCGAAGCGGAACTTCTCAGCAGCAAAAACTTTGGCGAAACCAGCCTTTTCGAAATCCGCGAAATGCTGACAAGCAAAGGTTTGTCCCTGGGACAATTCGCCCACGAGAAGAAGAGCAACGAGCCGCCTATCGATACCAGCCACATGTCGCCCGACGAACAGGCTCTGCTGGATCGGCCAATCTCCGATTTGAACCTGTCCGTGCGTGCACGTAAGTGCATGGCCAGACTGCAGTTGAACACGATCGGTGAGTTGATCCGCAAGACCGGTGACGACATGCTGGAGTGCAAGAACTTCGGTGTGACAAGCCTCAATGAAGTGCGGGAAAAGCTGACAGATCTTGGCCTCAAGATGCGTGGTGACTGACGTTCAGGCAGATCGGTCGCTTGCCATGAAACTGGCAGCAGGGCCGATCATTGACACGCAAGTAGCAGGCAGATGAGCCAATTTGAATTCACACTGAAACACCGCGATGCAGCCACCTCGGCCCGTCGCGGTGTTTTTTTGACTCCACACGGACCGGTACAGACCCCGGGCTTCATGCCCGTCGGTACCCAAGGGACGGTCAAGGGCGTGACCATTGATCAGGTGTCGGCTACGGGGGCCCACATGATCCTTGGAAACACCTACCACTTGGCGTTGCGCCCCGGTCACGAGACGGTACGAAAGTTGGGTGGTCTTCATGGCATGTCAGGCTGGCAGGGCCCCATCCTGACCGACAGTGGCGGCTTTCAGATTTTCAGCCTCAAAGCAATCAGCAAAATCACCGAGCAGGAAGCTACTTTTCGCAGTCACATTGACGGAGCAATTATCCGACTGACGCCGGAACATTCCATTGAGATCCAGGAATCACTTGGAAGCGACGTGGCCATGGTTCTTGATCACGTGATCGCTCTTCCAGCGACCCATGACGAGGTCGAAGACGCTATGGCGAGGTCGATCCGCTGGGCCAAGCGATGCCTGGAGGCATCGACGCGTGATGACCAAGCTAAATTCGCAATCGTGCAGGGCGGCCTTGATACAGAACTGCGCGTTCAATGTGCGCGTGAATTGTCGGCAATGGATTTCAATGGATATGCCGTGGGCGGCTTGAGTGTGGGTGAAGCCCCCTCAGAGATGTACCGCATCACAGCAGCAACTTGTCCCAGTCTGCCGGAACACAAACCCCGCTACCTGATGGGAGTGGGACGACCAGTTGATTTGCTGGAGAGTGTTGCGCGAGGGATCGACTTGTTTGATTGTGTCATGCCCACCCGGAACGGACGCAATGGGCTTGCCTTCACCGATGCAGGAAACCTGAAACTCCGTAATGCGATTCATCGAGAAGACACACGACCGATCGAGGAAAACTGCCCCTGCCTTGCCTGCCGGCACAGCCGCGGATACATCCGTCACCTGTTTGTTGCGGGGGAAATGCTGGGACCAATCCTGCTTTCAATTCATAATCTCACCTACTACCAGCGGGTGATGTCGGAGGCCCGCGCCGCAATCGAGTCAGACCGATTCAACGACTTCCTAGCGGAAAAAAAGCGGGGATGGGGCGAAGATTCGAAGAGCAGTTCAGCCAGCTGATTGGCCCAGATCACTTCGCGCCCCTTCTGCCGTCCGCCCCAACCGCCATCGGACGAGCCTGTCCAGCATCTTGCAGGGTGGATAACCATCGTAAGCAGCACTGCTTGCTGCAGGCCTGCTGGTCAACGCGTCTATTTACTGGTGATGTAGCGAATGTAACGGCAGTACCGAAAAAACGCATGTTCAGTATTTTTGCCAGTATCTGAAATCACAAATTCGAAGCATCCAGTTGCACCAGCTTAATTCTCATCTATTCTCGAGTAGTAAGTTGCATCGGGGGACGTGACTTGTGTTGAGCACCTTGTCACAAAATCTTTTCCACCCACCTTTTCCCCGAGATATAGAGGTACAACCAGTGAAGTGGGTAACATCTTTTGCCGTCGCAATCGCTTTCGCGATCACGGCAAACGGAATCAGCTACGCAGGCGATTGCAATTGCGATCCTTGCGCAACATCGGCAGATAACGGCGTCGAGACATCGGCAGGCTGCTGCAAAACGCGAACGGTCATGCGATCGCAATACGTCACCGAAGTACGCGAAGTACCGGTCACGACGTACAAGAAAGAAGAGCGGACACGTACGCGTGACGTTTGCAAAAGGGTAGCCCGTGTTGAAACACGCGAGAAGACCTACACCGTCAACGTACCGGAAACTCGCACCAAGACTGAAAAGTACAACGTCAAAGTGTGCGTTCCTTACACCGAGGAACAGGAATACACCGTCATGGTTCCTGAGACTACGGAACATGAAGTGAGCTACGAGGTCTGTGTGCCCTATACCGAAGAAGTCGAAGAGACCTACACGGTTTGTGTTCCCAAGACAGAACAGGTCGAGCAGAAGTACACCGTGATGGTGCCTTATTGCGAAACCAAGTCTGTGACCTACACAGTCAACGTTCCGTACAGTGAGCAAGTTGAGCAGAGCTACACGGTGTGCGTGCCTGTCAAGAAGACACGTGAAGAGACCTACAATGTATGCGTCCCTTACACTGAGCAAGTCGAGCAGACTTACCAAGTTCAGGTTCCTGTCAAATCAACCAAGCAGGTTACCTACCAGGTTGCAGTTCCCTACAAGGAAATGGTAACTCAGACCTACTGTGTCAAAGTTCCTTACACTGAGAAGCAAACCAAGACTTACAAAGTCAAGGTCCCTTACACCGAACAGGTAGAGCAGTCTTACACAGTTTCGGTACCTTACACAGAAGACGTCGAGTCGACTTACACTGTTAAAGTTCCTTACACCGAAGAGGTCGAGCAGACCTATACGGTTCGTGTTCCTGTCACCGAGACCCACGAAGCAACTCGTACGGTCAGCAAGTGTGTCCCAGTGAAGACAATGAAGTCCGTCACAAAGGACAAAGGCGAGTACGTATGCGAGACAGTGGAGTGCCCCTCCGCGAATCCATGCTGCCCACCTAAGACGATCCAGAAAAAAGTCTGGGTTCCAAACTTGGTAACAGAAGAGGTCGAGTGCACGACCATGCAGCGTCAAGAAAGTGAAGTTCCTTACACTTACACGACGACCAGTTACAAGAACGAAGAGCGGACTCGAACCGTTTGCGTTCGCAAATGTCGCACGGAAGAGCGAACTCGAACTTGCAAGGTCACGAAGCACCGCAACGAAAATCGCACTCGCACCGTATGTGTGCCAAAGTGCCGAATTGAAGAGCGAACTCGTGAGTGCATGATCACTAAGTACCGCACTGAAACTCGCACCCGCGAAGTACCAGTGTGCAAAACTCGCATGGAAACTCGAACTTGCGAGATTCCTGTCTGCACCATGAAATGCGAAACTCGCACTCGCATGGTTCCTGTTTGCAAAACACGAGTTGAAACTCGAACACGAACGGTACCTTACTGCGAAATGACCACTGAGACACGCACTCGAACAATCTGTGTTCCAAAGTGTCGTCAAGAAGAGCGAACTCGCGAAGTCAAAGTGCAGAAATGTCGCGCTGAAGAGCGTACTCGAATGGTTCCTGTCACCACCATGGTGAAAGAAACACGTACGAGAAAAGTTCCAGTTTGCAAAACACGAATGGAAACTCGCACCCGCATGGTGCAGAAAACCACGTGCAAGCCTGAGACCCGCACTCGCACGGTAAATAAGAGCCGCATGGAAACAGAAGAGCGTTCCCGTGAAGTTTCTTACACCGTTTGCGTGCCAGAAGAGCGAACTCGCTCCTACGACGTGACTGTTTATGACAACGTTACAGAACAAGTTTCTGAGTCATACACTGTATGCGTGCCAGTGAAATCCACGAAGGAGATCAAGGTACGAGTTTGTCACAAGGTCCCAGTGACTGTCGACTGCTGCGGAAACGTTGTGGAAGAAGCTGCAGCAGAAGCTGCCGAAGAAGCTCCTCCAGCACCTGCTGCTGACAAAGCTGCAGACAACGCGTAAGCAACGGCCCCAAGAATTGGGGACGTCTTAACGACTACACGTCTCGTGGACGTGGAAAAGAGAAAGCCTCGCCGCATGAATTTGCGACGAGGCTTTCCTATTGTTAGCACAAAATTTCCAGAGGGTAGGGGCAACACACTTCCTGCCGTCGCCAGTCGCAGTCAGACCGACTTCTCTTTCCGAGCAGCCTCAATCTGCTCGAAAGTATAAAGTTTGCCTTTCCCCGCTCCTGGGCAAGCCTCGCAAGTTTCCTTCCAATCTTTCTTCTTCTTGAGGGTCGAATCCCAAAACGGCCAAGTCCGACATTGAATAGGCCGCGACTCATAGACCGTGCACTTTCGTGTCTCAGGATCCAGAAGAATACAATCACCGTCGGGATACTCTAATAGGCTCTTGTCATACCCGAGGTCGCGTACAAACTTGTGTTCGAACGCATCCACTGACATATTCATCTCATCCGCCATCGCGGAGATCTCGGCTTCATCGACCCAGACGTAGCCGGGCTCGCCACTGCAGCATGCTCCACACTGCGTGCACTCAAATCGCAACCCTTCGGAGTACCATGCTTGCTGGTCCTTGCCTCGTCGCTGGGGAACCACGGAGGCCTGCTCATCGACCCCACCTTGCTGCTCTGTCTTGTTACTCGGCGCTTTGTTACTCGGCGCTTTGTTACTCGGCGCTTTGTTACTCGGCGTGTCGTCGCTCGGCGTGTTGTCCGGCGGGGTCTCGTTCTCAGTCATGTCTTCAGATACGTCTCAATCGGGATGAAGGGTTCGAGCAACCTGCCCGACTGCCGCGACTGCATTCGCAATCTCCTCCGCAGTCGTGGTGTGACCAGCACTAATTCGGAGTGTACCCTGTGGCTCGCTACCCAAGTAACCATGGATCAATGCTGCACAATGCCACCCCGCCCGTGTTTCCACACCAAATTCGGCATCCAGAATCGCGGCAGCATCGCCTGGCGCAAGATCGTCAATCAAAATACTGGCGGTCGCCAATGCTCCCGGCTTGCCAAAAACATGAACATGGGGCAACTCCGCCAGCCCGTCATGCATCAAACGAGCCAGTTCACAATTGATCTTTCCCCTCCGCTCGACACCCTCCTCACGCAATTCTCTGAGCGCCGCCGCCCAGCCTGCTAATGCGTGAACATTCAAATTTCCTGCCTCCAGCTTAGTGGGCATGCCGACTGGCATTGCCAGAGACTCGCTACGGCTACCGGTCCCACCCTGAAACAGTGGCCGAATTTCATCATGTATCGTTGGTTCGACATAAAGAAAAGCTGTCCCCAGCGGTCCCGCCGATGCCTTGTGTCCTGGCGCGGCTAAGAGATCAATACCGACGCTCACATCAATCTCACGTACTCCAAACGTCTGTGCGGCATCGACCAGCAAATGCCCGCTGCATTGTCTCATTCCTTCGGCAACGGCTTCTACAGGCTGAATCGCCCCAGTCACATTGCTGGCATGGGTTAGCGCCACCAGTTTCGTGGCACTGGTGGTAGCCGACAATAGATGTTCAGCATCCACGACCCCCTGCCGATCCACTGGCACGATCGTCAATTCGATTTTTTGTTGTTCGCGTAAATCGTGAAGTGGCCTTAACACACTATTGTGTTCAGCCGCGGACACAACAACATGATCTCCCTTTCGCAACAATCCATGAATGGCCACATTCAATGCAGTGGTTCCATTACTGTGGAATGAAATACAACTGGGGTCCGCTGCGTGAATCAGTGCCGCGACGTCGCGGCGAACCATCGACACGATGCCATCAGCCTCTGCTGCGGCATGGTAAGCGCCGCGTCCTGCAGCGGCACCACACGAGCGAATATATTGATTCATCGCATCAATGACGGCCAGTGACTTTGGCCAAGATGTTGCAGCATGATCCAGATAAATGCGGGAACGGGTGCTCATTCGGAATCCCCACTGGCATCAATATTCAAACCGGGGTGAACCCACTCTTCTTTTCCATCGCTATAAACTTCGCGTTTCCAGATGGGCACCTCTTTTTTCAATCGATTCATGACCCACTCCAATGCAGCAAAAGTCTCTGGGCGATGTGAACTGCTGCAACCGATAACCACGCTCGCCTCAGCAATCGGCACCTCGCCCAATCGATGCACAATCACCAGCCGCAGCAACGAGAACTCTTGTATAGCATCGTGAGCAAGTTTCATGAGTTCACTCTTAGCCATCGAGTGATGGGCCTCATAATGAAGTGTTTGGGTAACCAAGTCGCCTGTGGTCCGGCGGGTGACTCCAACAAACCAACCCTGGGCACCGGCATCAGGATGGTTGATTCGATCCCGTAACGGCTCCACCTGAATGGGACCATCGACTAGTTCAATGTGAGGCTTTTCACTTACCATGGCGTTCACCTATCACTCTTTGCTCACGTTCCGCTGTTTCCCGTCCTGAGGACATTTTCCCCCACCTGCCCCAGCAATGCCACCCACATCTCGTTTCGACTGCACTGTGACCTCGACTGCACTGTGACCTCGACTGCACTGTGACCTCGACTGCACTGTAACCTCGACTGCAGTTCCGCCCACTTGTGTTCAACCGCCACTGACCGGTGGAATCAACGCGATCTCGGCTCCGGCGGGCACACTGGTGTCTGGGCCGACGTACTCGCAATCAACTGCAATCCGGCAGGAAGGCAACAATGGTTTCAACTCTGGACACTGTTGCGTCAACGCCTGCATGATGCAGCTCACCAGTACGCAGGCAGCATTTTCGTTACCTGCGGACTCTCTTTTATCGCTGATGCTGATACCAGCCCCTGCTTTTCCATGCTGTGTTGGCGGAGAAACCTCGACCTTAACCGCATCTCGGCCAGTCAATTCGCGTGCGGCCGCAAAGAGAAGGACTTCAATGATCATTGATCTCACTGCAATATCGCTGATTCATTCCCGCGGCAGCCAGCTGGATCAGCTGAGTTCTTTTTCCACCTTGGGCATTCGCCCATAAGCATACGCCAGCAGCTTCAGCGGGTGCAGGGTCTTACGGTCGCTGCCGTGCTCAATTTGCATTTTACAGGCACTACATTCCGTAGTGGCGATCGAGACTCGTGCCGATCTCATGGCCGAAATCAGGGGCCAACCAATTCGCAGGCTGTTTCGGTAATTTTTCTTTTGCAGCCCCCATGTGCCAGCCATTCCCGTGCAACCAGCTTCGATGGGATCGATCGACACACCGGGGATCAACTCCATCAGTTGCGGTCCGGATTTTTTGGGATCTAAAACGCGAAGATGACACGGTTGGTGATAAGCAATGCTGACGCTGACGGGTTCAAAATCGAGTGCAAGCCGGTCTCCCTCGTGAAGGTGCCAAAGAAACTCACAAGCCTCAAATGAGTGTTCAGCCACAAGATGAGCATCCTCATCATCCAAAAGGTTTGGGTATTCATGCTTTAAGCAAAGCACTGCTGCTGGCTCCGTTGCAATGACGCTATATCCCTGTCGTACAGCGTCTGCCAGCAAACGTACATTTTTACGCGCAATTTTACGAGCGCCCTTGATGTCTCCCGACGTGAGTCTTGCCATTCCGCTGGCGGCCTGCGACGTTGGCACATAAAGACCCACACCGTTCTGCTGCAACACCTCTGCCAGCGCTTTACCGATATCCGGGTCGTAGTAATTGGCGTACAAGTCGACAAAGTAGACAACCTTCAAGCCCCCGTGCGGCTGAGGTTTTGTCCAGCGTCTGCCCGCTGCATGGCGAAGAAATGTCTGCCTGGAAAAACGCGGTAATTCCCGACTCGCGGACAAACCAAACAGACGCTCCGCCAACCAACGTGAGGTCTTGCTTTGCATCAACAAATTTGCCAGCCATGGCACCTGAGCGGCGATGGCTGCTACGGAATCAATTCTGCAAATAAGAGCATCGGAAACAGGCAGTCCATTTGTTGCCACGTACTGCGCTTTTAGTTCCCCCACAATTTTCGGAATATCAACGGATGCGGGGCACTCGATCCGGCACTGGTGACAATTGAAGCAGAGATCAGCCACTTCCTTAGCTCGATCCAATGTCAAATCATCGACATCCAACTGTCCACTCAGCACGCCTCGCAACAGATTTGCTTTTGCTCGCGGGGTAGCTTCTTCACGAAACGTTGCACGGAACACAGGGCACTGACGCTCACTGCTGGATGTTGTTCGGCATCGACCACAACCGTTGCATCCGCGAGCGACATCCGTGACCATCCCACCTGCGGGCCAATGCTGCAGCACCTGCAACTGCGGCACGGGATTTCCCTCGCTTTTTGCTGACTCCACGACTGATTCATCCGCTTCAATCAGCACTCTATTTTCAGCTGCCACTTCAATGGTCTGATCGGCGGGACGCAAGTTTTCGTTGGGTTTCTGCAGAACAGCGCCAAACAACTTGCCTGGATTCAATCGATGCTGGGGATCAAACAAACGTTTGACTTGTCCCATCGCCTGCCAAAGCTCTCCAAACTGCCTTGGCAGCAAGTACGAGCGGCTCAACCCAGCTGCGTGCTCAACACTGACTTCGCCTCCGTACTTCCAAACGACTTCGGCAATCTGTAGCGACAAATCGTGCAACCGAACACGATCTTTTGCATCTCCCAAATCGAGGAATGGCCGCAAATGCAACTGCCCGTGCCCCACATGCGCGAACACAGTGGCTGTGCACTGGCTGTCTTTCAGAGTGTCCTGAATTGCCGTCAGCACTTCGGGCAGGACTTCTCGGGGAACAGATAAATCCTCAACAAATGGCACCGGTGACTTATGCCCCTTCAGACGGTAAAGGCGTGGAATCACTCGACGTGACAAAGCCCAATACATGTCACGATCGCTCTTGCGAACTGTATCAACGGTCGTGAACGCTGAATCAGTCCCCACAGACAAATCCTCGCGAATTACTGACAAACGATCATAAAGATCCCCCAGTGATTCACCTTGGATTTCAACCAACAACATCGCCTCTGCTTCACGCGGCAGAATTGCATCCAACGCGGGATCTGTATCGCGCGCGATCTGCAATAGACGGCGATCCATCAAATCACAAGCCACAACCCCATGTCGCAGAGCGGCGACACCACAACGTGCGGCTGAATCAAGACGATGAAAGAACAGCAGAACCACACCCCGATGAGCTGGAATGGCCTCGGTCCTCACGGTCGCATCGACGATGACACCGAGCGTTCCCTGGGTACCCACCATGAACTTGGCAAGATCGATCATGCCATTGGAGTCAACCACATCATCAAATCGGTACCCGCCTCGATACTTGGGAGCCTTAGCTCGTTCATCGATGAGTGTTTTGAATTGGTTGCAGATTTCACTCACACCTCTGGCTAGCCGCCCCGAAGTTCCTTCCTCCATCACCATGTCGTGTTTTGATAAGTCAACAATCTCGCCATCGCTCGTTACGATTCGCATTGAATCAATGGTGTCTCTGGCTGAACCACTACGCAGGTAGTGGCTGCCAGATGCATTTGTTGCTAACACGCTTCCCATTGTTGTGATACTGCGTGTGACAGGGTCGGGTCCGAACCAACGCCCATAGGGACGCAGATTGCGATTCACAAGCGACAGCGGAGCACCACTCTGTGCAGTGACATGGGCATCATCCGCCGAGACCACCACTCGCCTCATATAGCGAGAGAAATCAAGCACGAGCCCGCGGCCGAGGGACTCACCGGCCACTCCGCTACCAGCTCCCCTAGGGTGGAGCGAAATATCGTTCGAGGAAGCGTATTGGGCTACCGTGACGACATCATTTATATTGCGGGGGCAGATTACCCCCAATGGGGGCATCTCGTAGATACTGGCGTCCGTGGCATACAGTTGGGACGTGATCGTATCGCAGTCAACATCCCCGGCGAGAATGCCTCTCAGATCGTCCTGTACGCGTTGTCTCTCAATGTCCATGCGATCTATTTCGATCGCTCAGCCCTGCTCACGTCAACCTCTCAGTGCGAAGAACGGCAGAATTTGCCGTCAAAGCCTCAAGACTGACGATTAATCAGGCCAAGGACCTCGGATCTGGACTTCGGGTCGTCCCGGAAGATGCCCCTCATCGCACTTGTCAGGCACAGACTGCCCGGTTTTCGAACGCCCCGCATGGTCATGCAACTGTGAGTGGACTCGACTACCACGGCCACTCCGCGGGCCGACAGCCGGTTTTCCACGAGATCCGCAACCGTATGCGTAAGCCGCTCTTGGACTTGGGGGCGTCTCGCTACCTCTTCGACCACTCGCGCAAGTTTGCTCAATCCGACTACCTTACCGCTGGGCAGGTATGCGATGTGCGCCTTGCCACTGAATGGTAATAGGTGGTGCTCGCACATGCTGCAGAAGCTGATATCCCGCACCAGAACGATTTCGTCATAATCCTCTGTGAACACTTTTGCCAAATGTCGGGCAGGGTCGCTTTTCAAACCAGCAAACATCTCGGCATACATCCGAGCGACACGCGCAGGTGTCTCGAGCAACCCTTCCCGGTCAGGATCCTCTCCGACTGCTGCGAGAATCGATCGAACCGCCGCTTCGATGCGAGGCAAATCGACCTCATCATTCGTAGGCTGGTTCGGATCAGCGAAGAACGCTTTGTCAGCTGCTTCGGATCGGGACGGCACATTGCCATTGGCGGCCGTTGCTGGCCCCTGAGTCGTTGTATTCGGCACGCTGCACACCACGTGTTTTTGGTTCTTTTTCAAATCTGCGATCATCGTATCGCCCGCTGAAAGTGAAGGCCGGGCCAGCCACGAGCGTCCATATTAACAGGAGCGGTATCGAGGGCGGAATGGCACTGAACTAACGAAAAAGGATAGTGTGCCGTCAAGCTGTTCGAAATTTCCAGCAGGCAGATTCCGTGGCAACCAGATCATTTCGGCGATGGCAATACGGCAGGCCGAAACGGATGCTGCATCACGAGCCGCGATAAAACACTGCGTTCGGAGTAAATACCAAACAACCTCACGGGCACCATCACAACTGGCTGGGCATAGGTTCGAATGCGGATTTCTCCTTCGAGCTATCGATCACGGTTGTTTTTTTTCGAGAGCGAACTCAAGGCACTGAATTCGATCTGTCCCTCTCACCAAGATACGGTTTCCCACAATGACCGGCGCGGCCCAGCAGGGATACTTGATGCCCAACCGAGCCCCATCATCTTCACTGAGATCCCATTCGGCGACCACCTCCAGCTGTTTGGAGTTAACTTGAAGAATCTGCATCAGCCCCCGCTCCTCAAGCAACACGAGATGATCGCCGATCCTCGCAAGTGAAGATCGAATCCTTCTGGAATCAACCCACTCAACCTGCCCCGTTTCCCAGCTGATACACCGCAAATCGCTATCTGGCGCGTTTCGCCCGGAACAACCGTAAAGAAAACCATCGACAAGCACTGGTGTCGCCCAATGGCTCCGCATCGCCTGACGACGGCGGTCTCGTGGCGGGTCCTTCCAGATTACCCGAGGCTGTGCTTTTGATACCTGCAGCAATGCACTCCCCAGTTCGTAACATTCACTGATAAACACTTGGTCACCGCTGACGACCGGGACCATTGCATTCACGCTGTCTCTGATCGAAGCACGATGCTCAAATTGCCATTCGGTCTTTCCTTTCATCGGATCCACGAGGAGCAACCCTGTGCGGGCAAACACAAGCACGTACTCAGTCCCATCGATTGTGATCGGCCTAGGACTGCTGTAGCTCGCAAGATCATCTCCCGTGCGCCACACTTCCCGCCCATTTTCAAGATCAAATGCCACGACGGCAGTACCGTTGTACGTGACTCGATCAAGTTGCATTGGAGCAATGTTCTGATCTTCTGGCGGACTACCTCCGACCATCACAATTACTTTGTCATCAAGCACAAGCGGCGATGACCCGACCCCGAAAAAGTTTTGCACCACGCCATAATCAGCATTGGTATCAACAGACCAAATCTCCGCACCGTCTTTGACTTGCCGGCACTTTAGAACTCCTGTCACCCCGTAAGTAATCACACGATCACCAACAACGGTTGGGCTCGTTCGGGGCCCATCTTCATAGCCAAGCAGATCACTGTATTGATATGAATTACTTTTTGACCAGATCTCTGCACCTGACACGAAGTCAAAGCATCTTAACCGCTCACGAGACGCGAGCCGGGAAGTCACTGCATCAAACTGCCGACTGGCATCTAGCTGAAAGAACCTGCCCTCGGAAACCGTTCCAAGTCCATACCCATCGCCTACCTCAATTGACCATGCCGCGACGGGGGGCGTGCCCCAGTCGATTGATACACGTGACTGTTCCACGCTTCCGTCGAATCGATTGCCCAAAAAACGAGGCCAATCCTGCTCCGACTCTGTGTTGGTTGTTTTTTCAACGCGAACCTGATCTTGAGTCGTAGTGCGAACCTGCTCTTTAGTCGTAGTGTTGCGTTGTGAACAACCGACCGACGGTAACACGATTGCGATCGCTATCCATCCAACAATCGCATGACAAGCCAACTTTAAACACATCGCCAAAGCCTCTCAAATTTTGTTTACTTCCGGTTGACACCGATCAATGCAGCACCTGCACCCCAGTTCGCAATGCTCTGCTGCAGGCCATGGTTCCGCTGCAGGCCATGGTTCCGCTGCAGATCATGGTTCCGCTGCAGATCATGATAAGGCTCGGAATCAACATGATCGCCTTGCATCCGCGGCGCCATCGCCTGCCGCTCAACTCGCCGCGCGATCAGCAATTAGGCACAGGTGGTCGCGTGTCACACGATAAGCCGCAATTTCGCCTCACAATATAAGCGGCAATAAGGTACAACGGAAACATGGCCGATTTATATATCAATGCACGCCTCACAATCCCCAGTGACGAAATTTTAATTTCGACCGCTCGGAGCAGTGGACCTGGGGGCCAAAACGTCAACAAAGTGAATTCAAAGGTCACGCTCCACTGGTCGCCCGGCAACTGCTCAGCACTGCGTGCAGATTGGCGTCGCCGATTCGTTGCCAACCACGCCAACCGGATCAATCGCGAGGGGCAAGTTGTCATCAGCAGTCAGCAGTATCGTGACCAGACTCGCAATTTAGCCGATGCTCGACAAAGACTGGTCAGCATGCTGCTATCTTGCCAAAATCCTCCCAAGTCACGAACAGCAACACGTCCAACTTTGGGTAGCAAACGTCGACGTTTGGAGCAAAAACGCCAACAATCACAAAAAAAACAGAATCGGCAACGCCCGCGCCATGATGATTGAGTTGCCCGAACAACCTACACAAACCTTCTCTAATAATGCCGCAGTGCTATACTGTTGGCATGTCGTGCGGTTGCATTCGCAATTCGATTACCGCACCGCGAACATCCCTCGGCAAGCAACACTCAGCGGGACTGTTCATTGTTTCCCTATCAAATGATGGATTAATGAAGCGTAATATGCACCTCGATGACCTGCTTTCTAAATGGGCATTCGATCCCTCCACCCTCAACGTGCGTTTGGTCAAAGGGAACGATGGTCGTGACGTGATACAAATGCGGGTCGACATGGGCGTTTTGCAGTTAGAAACGACTGGCCGTCCTGATGGAGAACTTGCTCACGATCATCAGTCCATGCTTGAATTCCTCCAAGAAGAGTCACTGAAAGATGCCGACCGCGATCTGACAGAGGATGAATGCATGGAGGTCGACCGGGAGTTCATGCAATTCTATCACCGCCGAATCTGCTGGCTTCGACTGCAGTATTATCATCGTGCTGTGATGGACGCAGATCATACGTTGCAGTTGATGGACGTGAGTGAAAAGATGAGCCCGGAGGAAGAGTGGGTCGGAACTCACGAACAATATCGCCCATTCGTCCTCTTTCACCGCACACAAGCCGATGCATTGGGCGCGTTAGAAGAGAACACTGCCGAGGAAGCTATTCAGGCAATCAACTCGGGGCTAGAGACGATCCAGACTTTTTTCGAAAAGCATGAGGCCGAGGAGCATTATGAATCCGATGAACTCGTCGTTCGACTCATTGAACTTCGTGAATCCTTGCGGACTGAATACGCCGTCGGTCAAACCCTGATGGAAAAACTGGCTGATGCCGTCGCAGGTGAACAGTACGAACTTGCAGCCGAACTAAGAGACGAGCTTACACGTCGCGAAGCGAATTGATGAGCGCTTAGCAACAGAGCGAATTGATGAGCGTTTAGCAACAGAGCGAATTGATGAGCGTTTCGGGGACAAATTGAAGCAACCCGCGTTTGAACGACGCATGATGAAGCGAAGCCAGTACCGGAAGACCTACCGATAGAAAGATCGCGGCACGTGACGGATACCATCCAGCCCCGCAACACCCCTCTCCGTTCAAGTCGTGAACGATTGCCCTTGATCGCGCCCGCCAGATTTGGATCCTCAACCTGGCTTTTATTGCTTCGTTGGTTCGCCGTTGCCGGACAACTTCTTACGATTCTGACCGCTGGTTCACTGAGTCAGGTTGAGCTTCCCTACTCGCCGCTGCTGGGCTTGGTTGCCTTGACGGCAATAACCAATACTTTTTACGGAATCTGGCTGTACACATTGAAACCGATAGCTCCGGTCGGCCACGGTAGCATTGATGGTGCTATTGAAATTCAGACAAACAGGCACCGGGACACCGAATCAAAAAAGTTGCATGGTGTCGCGTTGACTTTAATGTTACTCGACCTGCTGACCTTAACTGCGATGCTGTATTGCAGCGGCGGCGCTGGCAATCCTTTCAGTTTCTTCTACTTTGTGAATCTCGCTGTGGGTGGCGTCATGATCCGTCCCAAAGCGGCGTGGAGTTTGACAGTGACTGCCATTGCGGGCTACACGTTCCTGCTCAACGATTCGGTACCGGTTGAAGGGCTGGACATTTTCAAGCCTCATGGGTTCGACATACAGACAGGTGGTTTGATGCTTGCGTTTGCGACCTGCTCCAGTGTCGTCACCTATTTTGTTACACAAACGGCGGGAGAATTGAAGCAACGTGAGAGGCAACTGCTGCGTTCACAGGCAGAACAAGCCGCGAGCCAACGACTGGAAGGACTCACCACACTAGCGGCCGGCGCGGCCCACGAACTGGCAACGCCACTTTCCACCATCGATGTGATTGTGCGTGAATTATCACGGCATCTGGAAGGCTGGGAAAAACCGGAATCAGTCGATACAGACCTGAAATTAATCGATGGTGAACTAGACATGTGCCGTCAGATCCTGCAGCGAATGAGATCTGCGGCCGGTGACTCGATGGCACAACGTTGGGACCAAACAACCGTGGGCGATCTCATTGATCAAACGCTAGAAGGTGTGCGGGACCCACACCGCGTTGATGTCACGGACGGGACCGCTGCAGTCGAAGGCCAACCGCTATGGGTCCCTCAGGAAGCCGTGGCACAAGCTGTCCGAAATCTTATTCATAACGGGCTGGACGCCAGTGGAGAAACGGGACGCGTCAGAGTGGAACCACAGCTCATTTCCGAGCATCTCCAAATATCTGTCATCGATTCGGGGCAGGGAATGAGTCAGGAGGTACTTGGACGTGCATCGGACCCATTCTTCACTACCAAAGAGCCGGGACGTGGAATTGGGCTTGGACTGTTCCTAACGCGAAATGTGATTTCAAAATTGGGTGGCCAGCTTGAATTCCGATCAGCTTTGGGGCAGGGGACCGAAGCAGTGGTAACAATCCCGCTGGGAAATCAAAAAAACTCGCCCATGCAGTCAGATTAGCTATGATCGCCACCGGAACACGTGAAAACCATCGTCTTTCTGCTCCCCGCAGCCGCCCATCGTCGCCGGCCGGGTAAGATATAAGCAAAGGCTATCCCATCGCACTAACGTCACTCGAGCAACGATGATCGAACCAACACCCGCTTCTACTCCGGTTCACGATTCCACCACGGTTGGTGCTACTAGTATTTTGCTGGTTGATGACACGTTCGTACTACGCGAACGCCTATCGACTGCAATGGAGCAGCGTGGCTTCCGTGTAGAAACAGCAGGGAATTATGATGAAGCAATCGAGGTTTTTCGAAAACGGCCAACGGAATTGGCTGTACTGGATCTTCGAATGCCGGGTAAGAGCGGTTTGGAATTACTGCGAAAACTATTGGACATTGCGCCCGACACGCGAATCATCATCCTTTCAGGATTTGGCAGTATCCCAGCGTCGATCGATGCTGTTCGCGCAGGTGCGGTCAACTTTCTCAGCAAGCCGGCTGATGCTGACGACATTCTATCTGCGTTTATGCGGGGAGATGAGCCTTCTGTTCCCGACGGTGCGGTTGCCTTCCCCGCTCCCTCACTCGCCCGAAATGAGTGGGAGCATATTCACCGCGTTTTATCCGATTGTGGTGGCAATATTAGCGAGGCAGCGAGACGTCTAGGGATTCATCGCCGTTCCTTACAGCGAAAACTTCGCAAACGGGCTCCCGAAGATCCAGCGGTTCCAAACGCGCCCGAGGAAGACGAACTGGACGCCTGATAGGGGAACGCCACTTCAGCTTGCGCCATCATAGAGACCGCGGTGCCAAACCAACCAGGTTGCGACCGGCATTCAAGATGCTGACTTACGGACTTCTGAGTTACCGTCCTTCTCAGCAGTATGCGGGAGTCCACATACTAGCGTCGATACGGCTTTCCAGTTCGGCATCGCCCATATTTTCTGCTACGCCGTCTTCTTGAGCGGCCCGAGACACCGCCAAAGCGATGCCACGTGTAACATCACGAATTTTTCCGAGTGGCGGCAATAGTGGCTCCCGTGGATCCTGCACCGCCGGTGATGCATCTTTGAGCGCGAGCGCAGCTGCCATGAACATTCTCTCGGTAACTCGCTTTGCCTTGACCGCTAACACGGCTAAGCCGATCGCAGGAAAAACATAGCTATTGTTACACTGCGAGATCACGTGAGTATCACCGTCGCGGACGACCGGTCCAAATGGACTCCCAGTGGCCACAATGGCCCTGCCTTGGGTCCATTCAATGATATCGGCCGGGCGTGCCTCAGCGCGGGAAGTCGGGTTTGACAACGGAAAAATCACGGGTACCTCGGTATGCAAAGCCATCTCACGCACAACAGACTCAGAAAACACACCGGCTTGCCCGGTAGCCCCAATCATCACAGTTGGCTTTGCGTTATGCACAACATCCGCAAGGCTGATCTTCTGTTTTCCCTCACAAGTCCAATCTTGCAAGTCAGACATGGCATGCGAAAAAGGCTGATGAATTTCCTTGATGTCTTTCCTGCCATCATGCAGTAAGCCTCCACGGTCAATCAGGTAAAAACATTTCCGAGCCGCTAACTCGTCCATGCCTGATGCCACCATGGTTCGCAACAACTGATGCGTGATCCCCGTTCCCGCCGAACCAGTACCTAGCATCACGAAACGCTGTTCTTCCAATCGGGTTTTTGTTGCTGCGACCGCAGCAAGGATAGCACCGGTCGTTACCGCCGCCGTTCCTTGTATGTCATCGTTAAAGGTACATAATTCATTTCGATAAGACTCAAGCAGGCGTTCCGCATCAGAAGAGGCAAAATCTTCCCATTGCAACAGGACACGGGGATAACGAACCTTAATTGCCTTCACGAACTCCGCGATAAAAGCATCATACTGATCACCCTTGATGCGTTCGTGCCGCCAACCAATGTACTGAGAGTCACTCAGCAGATCCTGATTATCCGTTCCCAAATCCAGCATGACGGGCAATGTTCTTCGCGGGTGGATTCCACCACAAAGCGAATATAGTGACAACTTTCCTATGGGGATCCCCATGCCGCCGGCGCCTTGATCACCAAGGCCTAAAATCCGCTCTCCATCAGTCACCACAATGATGTCCACTTGATCAGGAGCGTTGGCCATGATTTCCTGCAGCGAATCTCGATCGGGGTAGGAGAGAAACAGCCCTCTTGGACGGCGGTAAATATGACTAAATCGCTGACACGCAAGTCCTACCACGGGCGTGTACACGATCGGCATCATCTCGGAAACATGAAGTGACAACAGACAATAGTACAAGGTCTCATTTTCATCCTGCAGTTGCCGCAAAAAAACGTGTTTATCCAAGTCGGACTGTTGTTCTTTGTAAGCCTCATACGCACGTTCAGACTGAGCTTCCAGCGTCTCCACATGCGGCGGCAGCAAGCCACGCAAACCAAAATCCCGGCGTTGGGACTCGGTGAAAGCAGTCCCCCGATTCAACAACGGATCCTCTATCAATTGCACCCCGCGTTTACCATTTAAGGTGGGACGATGTGAAGCTTGCGTACTCGAAGACTGCCTACTCATATCCATGCCTCAATGTTTTGATAAAGTCGCCACAAGACCCAGCCGCCCCTACTCAGATCATGTTCTGCAACCAGAACAGTTTCCACTCATCTTACCCCTCATCCAAACGCAGGCAGCATCAATCAAAAACACGCCCATGGCGGTACTGCTCATCTTGGCCGGCGGCCGCAGTCAATGCTGCAACATTCGACTTTGTGAAGAACCCCTCGTAGCCATGACACCGTTCAACGTACTCGGTAATCAAAATTGAATAGGCCGAGTGTTTCGAAAATATCTGCTTCAAATTGGGTTCATCAAGGCACTCACCGACCACGTTAGCAAGAAAGGCAACACCTTTTTCTTTCAGCGTTCCCACCACGTAATCCACATTTTTCTCGCCCGAGCCGTGATCACCATCGCAAACTTCGTAAGCGAGGTGATGCATCCGCCGCCCAAAGTTACGAACAAAATCCTCTGTGGGCATGGGAAGATCGTCGAACGAATTCACAAACGACGGTGTGTTATTGGCTGTGAATACCTTTGCAGGTGACTGTTTGTCATCCTCAACGCTTGAGCTGCGATTCACATTAGTGGACGAATTCATGTCCGCAATGTTGTAAGCACCCCAAAAGTAATAATTCGACATCGTCAAAAACTCCAAAATCGCATCCTCTCTCTCACCGGCGAGAACGCGAGTCGCCATATGATCCAGTCCCATCACCAAAGGATCCAGTCGATGCTGCCGCGAAAACTCATCGACTAAATCCAATTGCGAAAGTACTTCGCTTGGCAATTGAATCTGTGTACCCAGCCCGAGTGCGTCAACGTCATCCAAATCAACCTGACAATAACCAATCCGGTTACCGCTGTAGTCCGATGGAAATGAAAACACAAACGCTGAATCAGTAATGAGCGGATTCTTGGTCTCGTGGTGATAATTGAAGCGAATGCTGTGCGATTCCAGAATCCGTCTTACCTCCAATTGGTCCAATGCAGCGAAAACTTCACCCACGTACCGCGCGTTGGGCTTCGCAGCAGCAAGTGGATAAAGCGAATTCAAGAGTGTGATTTCATCCCGGTATTCGGAAACCAATGGCTCCATCACGATCAAACGGGGAAATTCAGGCTTGGACTTCAACAGAAAAACGCGATGCGTTTCACTCTCGAACGCAGCCGCCAAACGGTATGGCCCCATCAAGTAAAGTTCACAAAGATAGGATACGGCGTCACCGTGTTCGACTTGTACCACAACGGCCCGCATGGGCCCTAGCAACTCGGACAAACCGCTACTTTTGCGGCGTTCATAAATTTTCTGACGGTACTCTTCAAAGAAGGCTGAATTCTTCTTGTCACCTAACGGCTGGTAAGACATTTCATCAAAAGTCATGACGTTTCCCAAATCCAAGAATCACTTGCCTAAGAACGAACCCTATCAAACCAAAAGTACTGCATCACTCGCTACACGTGGCAGTTCTCACAAAAAGATCATCACCACTTGCTAAGCCATCCATTGCCTCGCCATCTGATTCGACGAAAAACGACAACAGAAATCAAGCCACACAGAGCCTCGAATCAGCACACTTTCGAACCAGCATGGGCACCGTCCGATGTCGTGTTTCTGCGCTCGACGCATAGGGTGCCATGATGGCAGTTACTTGCTGACACGATTCCCTGAAGCAATCGTTTTTTTTCCAACAACAGCCCCGTTGCGTGTCTCGAGAAACGTCACCATATCAGCCAATTCAGCTGCAGTCAGCGAAGCTGCAAATGACGGCATGTTGTACCCACCGTTATTGATACGAATGATCAATTCAGGCTGAGTCAAACGTTGCCCAATGTCACTCAGCACGGGCCCACGATGCCCACCAAACCCGTCTATTTCATGACAATACATGCACCCCTTTTGGTGCACCAACTCAGCACCATGCACGACGGCTGGATCGCTTGAAGCGATTACCGATGCCGGCAAGGGCTTGACTCCAAAATCAGGTGACCAAGGCTTTTTGTAGCCATAGATCGTCAACACTACCAAAGCAGTGAAACCAAAAACGACCGTCCCCACTGCCCATGGTCGTCGCGATGGCGCGCGATCCCCTTTATTCGAAAGCATAGGAACGACAATCAAACCGAGCAGCCCCACCACAGGCAAGCCAAGAATGACAAAGGTTTCTAACTGGGGCGGCAGCATGGAAAGGATGGCAAAATACCACCAGAAATACCAATCAGGCATCGGATTAGCATTAATGTCGCTCGGATCAGGTGACGTTCCAAGTGCTGGAGGCCCGAAGAATAAAGCGCAGCCGACAATCAGCGCCATCACAGCGACAGAAAAAACAGTGTCTCGCCAGGCAGCAATCGGCCAGAATGGAACTCCTGTCTTCTCCAAACGAGCTTCGTACTCTTCTTTGTAAGTTGCCGGATCGACTGGCTCAGTAACCTTGGGCATTTCCGAAATCCCGTGTCTCAGCACAAGCCAAAGGTGCAACCCAATGCCGGCAAAGATCAGTCCAGGCAAGACAAAAACATGGATGGCAAAAAAGCGAGTTAAAGTCGAACCTCCGACAGTTTCACCGCCCAAAATCGCGTGCGCAATCGCTGGCCCCACCAGAGGCGCCCGCCCAGCCATTTCGGCAGCAACGGTAACTGACCAGACTCCATTTGCATCCCAACGCAGCAGTTGCCCGGTAAACGACATGCCCAGGACAACAAACAGCAGCACAACGCCACTCATCCAGTTCAATTCACGCGGATACTTATAGGCTGCATGCAGGAAAACTTGTGTCATGTGAATGATGGCCAAAACCACCATTGCAGTCGCCCCATAGTAGTGCATGCCACGCAATAAATTTCCGAGCGGTGCCTCGTTCGTGATATACAGCAAACTTTCGTATGCTGCCTCACCACCGGGTACATACGTGGTTGCCAAAGCGATACCCGAGATCACCTGCACAGCAAAGGCACAAAGAGTTGCGCTACCAAAGACGTACCACCACCTCGCACTATCTGGAACGACGTGGCGCAACATTGGCATGACCACATCTGAGAACCCAGAACGATCATCAAGCCAGCCAAGGATACTTTTGATGAACTTCATACCAAGTCATTGGTTGTGAGCGGGATTGGGGACGTTTCGACTTCTACTTTGCCATCAACCACTCTTACAGGATATCTGGCTAGCGCTTCTGGGGGTGGCCCTGCGGCAACGGCACCGTCCTCGTAATAGACACCACCGTGACAGGGGCACATGAACAGTTTTGCGTCATTCACCCACCGAACTGGGCACCCCAAATGCCTGCAATTGACGGAGAACGCGATGAATTGGTCCTCACCTATTCGGCGCAACCAGGCCCCGGTCATTGCAGTGTCTCCCGCCCATGCGGTTGAGGTTGCATCTTGGAACTGCACCAGCTTGGTTTCCCCGACTGGAAACTCTGCCAAGCCACCAACATCCCGCCACTTACGGGGTGGCTTTCCTACCAAGGGTGACAACACATACGCGATCGGCGGCAAAGCCATAGCGGCCCCCACCAAACCCGCGAGTCCCAAACTCAAACGATTCAGGAAGGAACGTCGGTCCGCGCCACACTGGAAATTCTCATTTTCCTTTTCGCACACAACTGTTCTCTTTTAACTTTTCAAATGAAGCAAAACAAATCCAACACCAATGCACCATTGATGCTTCAAGCCATCACTCGGCCGCACATTCGAAAGAATGATGGGGCACCCTTAACCCGCGGTTCACGGCTCATGCATCTCTCGAACCCAACCCGTGACTGCCCAAATTATCACCAGCGCCCCCGCAGCTGACATGATCCAATTGGTCAAGATTCCCCACAGCAGCATCATGATCCCCATCGCCAGTGCAGCCGGTACGTAGGTTGGCTGGGGCTCCTCTGCAACTGTCTCATCAGACATCGCTGGACTCACTTGTTCTTTGACCGTTTTCGGTGCCCGATCAACGGTAGTATCTGTCATCGGCACCGCTTCTGACCTGCCATCCGACTCTGCATCAACTCGATCGTCGACCTGTTTATTTTCTTGTCCACTCATCATCGAGTCTCCACCGTTCGGGTCACTGGTAAACCAAGTTCCCCCGGTTGATCAACCGCATACCAGCGACACAACACACTGACGATCGCAGCAATATAAAGAGAGCAGGGTGGCACCCACATCAAGAGTCCCCCCAATTGTTGATCAACTGAAGCGGTCATTCCTGCATCATGCAGCGCAATCATGATTGCGAGCCGTTCCTGCGGACTGGCAAAAGCGGGACACACCGTGATGGTTGTGAACGTGATATAGATCCCCAGCAAAGTGCACCCAAGACAGGCTGAGAACAAATAGACGACCGCGCTACTGGCCGGCAACTGCGTCTGTTTTTGCGGCGAATAGATTGGCCACCAAAACAACACCCCCGAAGCAAGAAAGGTGCCTGTTCGCACAACACCGATCATATAATTTTCGGTCGCTGCGCTACAAAATGCTGGAACGTGCCAGAACCACATCGCGCCCAGCCCCAGCAACCAACCGGCAATCGGACTCGCTATAAGGCGTCGCACATTCTGTCGCAAAGAACCATCATGGACGGCCACCGAATGCGTGGCCCGAGCGGCAGAAGGCGGCAAACTCAACACGAGACAAAGAGGTACGACCAAAAGCATCAGCAGATGCTGAATCATGTGAGCACTGAACAGAAAGCCGTCAGCAAGCACCCCCAGCGGCGATACAAAAGCGAACACCCAAATCGACAAACCAGAAATCAACCAGAATGTCTTCGTCCGCGTTGTCCAGCCCGGATACCGACCGTAAGTGATGGCGACAGCTGCTGCAACGAGCCAGACAGGTGACCACCAATTCCACAGTTCCCTATCACTGATCAATTCGATCATTGCATGAACCCCAGATAGATGATGCAGAACACGGCAATCCAGACGACATCGACGAAATGCCAATAGATGCCAATGGCTTTCAACGCTGAACCATGAAGCACATTACGGTCCTGCTTCACCGCCAAAACGAAGACAATGCTGAGTGCGATTAACCCAACGATCACGTGCAATCCATGGAAACCTGTCACCGTGAAAAACGTTGCAGTGAATAGATTGTCACTGATGGTCACATCGCTCGAGATCAACCCGTAATACTCTATCGCCTGACCACCGATAAAAATGGCACCTAACGTGATGGTCAAGGCCAGCCACAAGCGGAACTGTGCAAACTTTCCGGACTTTAGAAAAGCCTCGGCTTTCCAGAGGGTAAAACTGCTACCAAGCAAAGCAACAGAGAAGAACGCAGTTCGCGTGACGTCGAGCACAGAAGCGGACGTTATCTCTCCGACCAAGTTTGTATTGAAGACGACATAAGCGACCAACAACAGAAGAAAGAACACGGCCTCAGAGGCGACGAATGCCCAGACACTGGTGATTGCCTTATCTGGCCGCCAACCACTATCAGCAGGTGTCTGTTCTTTTTGCGAGTCGGTGGCATCGGGATGATCAAGATCCCAGACGGGTCGTCGACTAGAGACTTCGGGAATCACAGCAAAGTTCTCAGGAGGCGGTGGTGAACTCGTCGCCCATTCCAGCGTGAACGCTTCCCAAGGGTTATCACCCGCCTTTTCTCCCCGTCGGAGACTGACCCAAATATTCAACAGCAGAACGAGCGTCCCGACTGCCATCGCAACTGCCCCAGCCCCAGCGAATGCATTGAGAGCCATCCAACCGGGGTTATCTGCATACGTATACACCCGCCTCGGCATCCCCATGACCCCCAGTACATGCTGAGACAGGAACGTGGCGTTGAGACCGAAAACCCACAACCAAAGTTGCCATTTCCCAAGCCTCTCACTCAACATCCGGCCAGTGATCTTTGGAAACCAATAATACGTGGCAGAGAACAACCCAAAAACTGTTCCACCGATCAGCACATAATGAAAATGCCCAACAACGAAATAGGTATCGGTCAGTTGCCAGTCAATCGGCACAGCGGCGAACATCACGCCCGTCAAACCACCGATGACAAATTCCAGCAGAAAGGCAACAGCGAACATCATGGCAGTGGTCAAGCGAATTGATCCGCCCCACATCGTCGCCGTCCAGTTGAACACTTTCAAACCTGTTGGCAGTGCAATCAGCAGGGTACCCACCGCAAAGAACATGTCGGCCCCCATCCCAAGGCCCACTGCAAACATGTGGTGCGCCCAGACGCCGTAACTGAGCAGGACAATGACTGCACTGGAACCGGCGACAAAGGCGTAGCCATAAATGGGCTTTCGCGAGAAGACCGGAATCACTTCCGAGATCATGCCAAAGGCAGGTAAAATCAGAATATAAACCTCGGGATGGCCGAAAACCCAAAAATAGTGCTGCCAGAGCACGGCAGATCCGCCTCTCGCAGGCTCGAAGAAAGCTGCTCCGAGCAATCGGTCAATCAACAGCATTGCCAACGCAGAATTCAAGGCAGGCAAAGCAAGAATAGTCAGGATGGCCGTCATCAGGCTCATCCAGACAAACAATGGCACCCTCTGCAAACTCATCCCCGGGGCCCGACACTGCAAAACAGTCACGAAAATGTTGATGGACGCAGCGACCGATCCAATCCCAAGACAAATCAGGCCAATAATCCAGTAGTCCTGAGCCGGCATCAAGTTGTAAGGCTTGGTTGACAGCGGTGCATAGCTGAACCATCCCGCATCCGGCGCCTTGCCCGTCATGAAACTGAAATAAAGCAGTATGCCGCCGAAAGGAAGCAACCAATAGCTCATCGCATTGAGTCGCGGGAATGCAACATCGCGAGCACCGATCATCAGCGGCACAAAGTAGTTTTGAAAACCGACTAGCACAGGCATCCCTACAAGAAACACCATGGTGGTGCCATGCATCGTGAACATCTGATTAAAAAGGTCGGGTGACAAAAACGTGTTGTTTGGAAACAACAACTGCACCCTGATCAACAACGCCTCCAAACCGCCAACGGCAAGAAAGAAAACGGCTGTGCAGATATAAAGGATTCCGATTTTTTTGTGATCAACGGTGCTGACCCAAGACAATAAACGCCCAGTGGACATCGATTGCTCGACAACACCATCCGCGTTTGCCGCACTATCAGCATTGGCCACATCATCGGAGACCAGTCCTTCAGAATCGCTCATTTCAGCGTCTCCAAATATGCCACCAGATCATCCAGTTGTTGGTCCGTGAGTTTAAAGTCTGGCATTTTGCACCCCGGCTTGTAGGCGGCAGGGTTCTTCAGCCAAAGGCGAAGGTTTTCTGGTGTGTTACTCAACACACCCGCAGCCAACTCGCTTCGACTGGCAAGATGAGTGAGATCAGGAGCAATCGAACGACGTGCTCCAGTTCCAGCGATCGCATGACACTGTGAACACGTCAACGATAAAAAAGTCTTTCTGCCGGCGACAGCATTTGGCTCAACCGGTGTCGGAGGCACCACCTTCTCTTTTGAAAGCCACTGCTCATATTCTTCAGGATCATGTGCGTGGACCAGAAAATTCATCCATGCATGTTGAGTCCCACAGAATTCGGCACACCGTCCTTGGTACACACCGGGCTCATCAGCCTGCAACCAGATGAAATTTTCACGACCGGGAATAGCATCCATCTTCCGTGCTAAACGAGCGACCCAAAAAGAATGAATCACATCCGCGGAAGAAAGCTGGACCCGCAATCGCTTTCCGGTGGGTATGTGTATCTCATTGGCGGAGACAATGTCGGTACCTGCATACTCAATTTCCCACCACCACTGATGCCCAGTCACGATCAAGTCAGCGACCTGTTCACCTGGCGGGTGCGCTTGGGGCACAGCATTGAAGGTCAGAACGAGCTTGGCACTGATAGCTGCAATCCACAACACAACGATCACGGGTGCCACAATCCAAGCAATCTCCTTACGGTGACTGCCGAAATCCTGAGCTGGCAACTTGCCTTTGGAGCGAAACTTAAACAGTGCAACGCAGATCAGGCCTGCGACAATGGAGAAAATCCCACCGCTTATCCACAACACCTGCACAAACAGATCGCGAATCGCTTCTGCCTGCGGGGACGCAGGATCGAAAACTGGAAAACTGGACATAAGGGGGTCCAACACTCGTTTCGCGACGAACACTCGCCCGCGTAACTGACGGCCGATCTCCCTACAGTCTAGAGAGAAACCTGACCCCTGCTAACCCAAGCAAGTTTGTGCGTTGCCAAAAAGACGACGGCTGAAGGATGCGTCCATCCACCCCACCCGCTGTGGTGGGAGAGCACGCAAGCATGTAACACGCCGAGCATTGCGAGAAGGAACCTCTCGCTACGAGGAAAACCCACCCTCACTTAGCTGTGCACAGACTCAACGGCCTGATCCAACAGAAGCCAGTCGAATGCTGAATCCTCAACTGACAGACAAGACACCCAAAGCGGTGAGCGCCGGTCACGGCCTGTTCGTCACACCGCAGGCATTTGTACGAATCATGGCGAAGCTACTACACCTGCACCCCTACAACACACTTCTCTACATAACAGAGAAGTAATTTTCGCAGGCGAAATCGAAATACTCGTTCCTGAGTTCGGGCTCCAGTTCGTTGTACAGGCAATAGTTCTTGACCTGGAGCAGAAGATCTCTGGGCTGGCACATCCGCATAGGACGCCCTGCCGCACGGTAATGGACCTCAATCAGATAATCGATCGCACCCGAGCAGTAAGGTATCCCAGTGCTCTTACAGATCACTCGAAAAAGAGTCCGAAATTCGTCCTCGCTCGGATCGATGGCCTCAATCTTGTAGGGAATACGTCGCAAGAAAGCATCATCCACCAAATCTCTGGGTTCCAAGTTGGTGCTGAACACGACCATTTGATTGAACGGCACCTGTATTTTTTTCCCACTGGCCATGGTCAAAAAATCGTACCGCTTTTCCAGGGGGACGATCCATCGGTTCAATAATTCGTCAACACGCATTTTCTGGCGTCCGAAGTCATCAATCACGAGGATGCCACAGTTGCTTTTGACCTGCAAAGGCGCTTCACTGATGTTGGTATCGGGACTGCACTGAACCTCGAGCATGTCCATCGTCAGCTCACCACCGGCGACAATCGTGGGCCTTTCGATGCGCACCCATCTCTTATCAAAGCTGCCACTGTCTAACAAACCACCGCCAGGCTCAGGCATGGCACTGTGATGACACATGGGATCATAAATACGCAGGACTTCCCCCGCGACGTCAATCGCACGGGGGATCCAAACGTACTTACCAAATGCGCCGGTAACACGCTCTGCAATCGAAGTTTTGCCGTTACCGGGAGCACCGAAGAGAAACATCCCCCGACCGCTTGCAACCGCGGGCCCGATTTTCGCAAGCATCCCGGGGCTGATCAACAAGTCACGAAATGCGTGCTGAAGATCGACCTTCCGCGGACGCTGCCCATCAATTGTTTGGTACCGCACACTGGAGATGTAATCACGTAACGGAACCGGACAGGCCCCGTAGTAAGTGCTGTCCCGAATGTGACTTCTCGCTAACTTCCGCCCCGTCTCTGTCAGCACATGCACGTAGTCGTGCGTTGCTGTCGTGCTTTTATAGGCAACATGCTGTTCCATTTTCAAACGAGCCAACAGGCTCTCAATCATGGTGAACGGCAATTTGACCTGATCAGCGATCTCTCGCCCCTCAGCCTCCCCCACATTGATCAAAAAGCGATAAATCACTGCTTCAAGCAACGATTCGTTTATCCCCGCTGTACGCAAATCAACCGGCTCCGTGGGCCTCCATGGCTCATCGCCGCTGGGAGTGAAACCATCCGGCAAATGCCCTGCGAGGCCCCGCCGCCCGGCCCGGACCGGACGTACTTGCCGAGGCGCTGAACGCCGCTGAACTGAACGAGCCTGCACATTACGAGCTTGCGAGGATGCTACGGGTGGAACACTGTTTTCCGCCACTCCCTCGACCGTTTTGGCACCGTCAACCGTTTTGGCGTCCTCGGCTGCTTTGTCACTACCGGGCGTCTCACCAGCTGCGACTGAATCGGAAGGTCCCGCGTCACCCGGAACGGGCACTGACGCCTGTGTTGGGGGTTTTCTCTCGCCACCCAACAATTGAATACGTGAAATCAATGAATCCAGTTTTTGATCAACCCCGTGATCGCTACCGGCATCCGATGGCTTGGTCATTGAAAAACAGTCCGTACAGCAACTTGGGAACGGCGACGTAGCCGCGTGTGCAGTGGGCCTCCCACTAGAGACCAACATCGTCGTTATCCCCCCCCAGAAGTACAAAAACAGGGCCCCCATACCGCCCGAAGCCATCCATCAACACATCCAAAGCCCGCAATCCGCAGAACCTTACCGAATCGGGCACAACGAACCACGTCACCGACGAGCCTCAATTCACCGAACCAATTCACAAACACAACCCCGATGAAGTCCACTCCAAACGAAACTCACTTTAAAAACAGAGCCAGCACACAGCAGTAAGAAGTGGGTGCACTGCATTGAGAGCTAGCCGCATGGTGCACAGGCGTGGGCAGGAAACAGGACAATGAAGTCCATGCCCGGTCTCTTGGATCTACAACCCCATCACAAAAATCGGAAACAAGCGAACACCCGCAGGTGCGCCCAAACTGACACTAACGCCCCCCCCAAGCGAGACATCACTTCGGGAAACGTCTGCACAATGAACATCTGCACAAACGAACGTCTGCACAAACGAACGTCCGCACAATCCTTGCAACCGACACATTCTCCCAGAGTCATGCTGTTTGACCGACGAGCTGCGATCAGCACATGGATAATGGCAGCAGCTGCGAGGTAACAATTTACTGCGTCACTCCCTCATCTACTTGCTAAGCCCCAGGAACTTGAGCTGTGCTCAACACGTCAACCGCGACGGCCGACAACTTAAGCCAACGCATCGAGCAGGCGAAGATCGACTTTACTTTGCCACCGGGCGCCAGACGATTAATCGCTGCCGGTGACTTCAAAGGAAGAACTAACGACACACTCGTCCGCTGGCTTGAGACGGACGAAGAGGTAGCAGCTCGTTTGCTCAAATGGTGCAACACCCCGCTGTTCAACATGAGCCGACCATACGAAACGCTCGCAGAAGCGGAAAGGATCATGGAACATGACGAACTGGCTAGACTCGCAGTCGTAACCTTCGCCCGCCAGCTATTTCTGCCAAACATAAAGATCGATCTGTTTGAACGAGGAGCACTTTGGACCCACAGTATGTCAGTTGCTGCAGTGGCTTCGATGATCTCAAGAAGCAGCGGCAGCGGCGACCCCGGCCAGATTTTCATTGCCGGAGCGATGCATGACATTGGAATCTGTGCCAGTCAGCGTCTTGGCCCGACCAGCTTCAAGGAAGTCATCGCGCAGGTGGATGACCTGTCCACTACTCATGCCGTGGAACGCGAACTCCTTGGCTGGGACCACGGAGAACTGGGGGAAGCAATCTTGGAACAATGGGGACTTTCTGAAGAAATCCAAGCTGTTGCGAGGCACCACCATGATGCCGACCAACAACTCGACAGCCCCTACGCAGAAGCCATCTGCTGCGTGGCAATCGCGAACTACCTTTGCAGTCGATCAGGGCGAGCTTCGATTAGCGGCAATAATCTTGACCCACCGAGCAATGCAGTTTTCAAGCGTCTTAACATTGATGCGGGCCTACTGACGATCCTCGGTAAGCAGCTTTATGCTGCACTGAACTCAGCCAGTGAACTGAACTGACCCAGGCTGCAACCTCGCCCAATGCCCGCTCCGAAGCGATAAACACGGCTTTAAAACAAGACTCTCCTGCTCACCACTGCGTGACTTCTTGCCGTGTTTTGTCAGCTCTGCCACTGCATCGAACCGCTTATATTTGCGAACATTGCCCCCACAAACGGCTAGCTTCGCACTCTCAAACAGCTAGCTTTGCAGCCTCAAACGGCCAGCCTCGCTTCACTACCTCCCGACGTTTCTGAACACGAAGTAGCAGCTAAAACGCGGGGCGATCGTCAAAAGCCCCATTGGGATCGCAAATCGGCTTCTCGAGTACGTGACACGCCCGGTAGCGGACGCAGCACAACGAGATAGTGAGCCCAGACCATCCGGCGGAGGGCCTAGTTAGCGAGGCAGAAAGAGCAGCGTGCCAACGAAATCGGCAAAAGAGGGAGTTCAAGCGAACTGCGGCAGTGGCCCCACAGCGTGCGTCTTCAATGCCAAAGCTTCAATGCCAAAGCAACAGGCATTGGTTTT
>Ga0315330_10000216_pt1 | contig 33413 bp, 35 predicted proteins | sample M140m34915metaG_FD_203453 | JGI IMG/M metagenome (GOLD analysis project Ga0315330, IMG submission 203453) | Ammonia-oxidizing marine archaeal communities from Monterey Bay, California, United States - M1 40m 34915 | ecosystem: Environmental > Aquatic > Marine > Intertidal zone | place: USA...
CTCGCCGAATACGCAGTAACCCCAACCGTCTTGACCAGGAAAGTCTAAAAATTGATTATCATTAGTGTTAATAAAAAACTGTGAGCTTGCAGAATGTGGAGCCATTGTTCTAGCCATTGCAACACTGTATTTGACATTTTTTAGACCATTTTTAGCTTCGTTTTCGATATTAGCTTTAGTTGTTTTTTGCTGCATATCCTCAGTCATACCTCCGCCTTGAATCATAAAGTTTGGAATAACCCTATGAAAAATAGTGCCATCAAAAAAACCTTCTTCCACATAATCAGTGAAGTTTTTTGCAGTAATTGGTGCTTTTTCAGCGTCTACAGTGATGTGAATTTCACCCACATTGGTCTCTAAAATAATCATGTGTAATCTCGGTTAATTAAAAAGATAGAATTATAACTTATTTAATTAACACTACTTTCATTAAGAGCAGTGTTCAAGTATAATTCAAACTTTTTTTTGCAAACAGATTAGGATTTTACATGTACGCAGTAATTAAAACCGGTGGAAAGCAGTATAGAGTCTCTGAAGGCGAAACACTTAAAATTGAGAAGCTTGATGCTGAGCCTGGTAAAAAAGTCACATTCGATGAAGTGCTCATGGTTGCTGATGGAGATAAGGTTCAAGTTGGATCGCCACTTGTTGCTAAAGCGAGTGTTGAGGCTAAAGTGATTTCTCAAGGCAAAGGTAAAAAAGTACATATTCTTAAATTTAAACGCCGCAAGCACTCTATGAAGCAACAAGGACATCGTCAGTTATTCACAGAGATTCAGATCGGTAAAATCAAGGCATAAGGAGTAAGCTATGGCACATAAAAAAGCTGGTGGTAGTACTAATAACGGTAGAGATTCGGTATCCAAAAGATTAGGAGTTAAACGTTTTGGAGGCCAGTCAGTTCTAGCTGGTAATATTCTTGTTCGCCAAAGAGGTACTAAGTTCCATCCTGGTACTAATGTCAAGAAAGGTAAGGACGACACTTTATTTGCTGTTGTAGATGGTAAAGTACAATTTGAAAAGAAAGGTAAGTTTAATCGCCAATATGTGTCAATTCAAACTGCTTAATCGCATTATCTAATTTAATAAAAAAGCGCCTTCTGGCGCTTTTTTATTAATAATCCTTTTATAATAACTTCAAATATGAAATATTCAATTGTATTCCCCGGTCAAGGATCCCAATCACTTGGGATGATGTCCGATTTAAATCAAAATTTCTCTAGTGTTAGTGAAACCTTCCAAGAAGCTAGTGATGCTATTAGTGTTGATCTATGGAGAATAATTAATAATGATCAAAATTCACTCAACTTAACTGAAAACACTCAGCCAATCATGTTGGCTGCTGGATATGCTACCTATAAAATTCTATCAGAAGAAATGAGTCCTTCACCCCTTTCAATGGCAGGCCATAGTCTTGGAGAATACACTGCACTTGTTGCTGCAAATTCTATTAATTTTTATGATGCTATAAGATTAGTAAAAAAAAGAGGTGAATTGATGCAATCTGCCGTGCCAACTGGCTCAGGCTCAATGGCTGCAATACTTGGACTTGATGATAGTTTAATTATTGAAAAATGTGCTACTGCAAGTATAAAAGGAGTTGTTGAGGCTGTTAATTTTAATTCACCAGGACAGGTAGTAATTGCAGGGCAAAAGGAGGCTGTAGCCTATGCTTGTGAACTTCTCAAAGAAGCCGGTGCTAAAAGAGCATTAATCCTCCCAGTGAGTGTACCTTCGCACTGCTCTTTAATGAAGAAGGCTGCAAATGAATTTGAAAAATCAATAGAAAATGTCGATTTTAAATTGAGTGATATAAATGTAATTCATAATGTCGATGCAGAGTGTTCCAATGAAATTGAAGAAATTAAGTCTAAGCTTGTTGAACAGCTGTGCAATCCAGTGCTTTGGACATCATCTGTTTTAAAAATGAAAGAATCTGGTGTTGAAAAAATTATTGAGGCTGGACCAGGGAAAGTTTTATCCGGCCTTACGAGGCGTATAGATAAATCACTTAGTGCTTCGGCTATAATAGATGTGAATTCACTAAAATCTACTATTGAGGAAATATCAAATGCTTGATGGAAAAATTGTTCTTGTTACTGGCGCTACTAGAGGTATTGGTAAATCTATTGCTCTAACTTTGGGAAATGCTGGTGCTACTGTTATTGGAACAGCTACTTCAAAAGCTGGCGCAGATAATATCTCTTCTATGTTTAATGATAATAAAATTTTAGGAAAAGGAGTTGTGCTAGATGTTACTGATAATGATCAAATCATGAATCTTAATGAGGTTATTAAAAAAGATTTTGGAACAGTTGATATCCTAGTAAATAATGCAGGTATTACAAGAGATAATATTCTATTACGAATGAAAGAAGATGAGTGGGAAGATATTATCAATACTAATCTTTCATCAATTTACAAGATGTCTAAATCTGTACTTCGAGGTATGATCAAAAAACGCTCAGGAAGGATTGTCTCAATAACTTCAGTTGTAGGTGCTATGGGAAATGCTGGCCAGTCAAATTATGGAGCTGCAAAAGCTGGGATTATTGGATTCACAAAATCTCTAGCTCGAGAGGTTGGAGTTAGAGGGGTCACTGTTAATGCAATTGCTCCTGGATTCATTGAAACTGACATGACCGATAGTCTTCCTGAAGATCAAAAAAAAGCTCTAGCTCAACAAATACCTATGGGAAGACTAGGTACTGCCGATGAGGTTGCCCAAGCTGTTTTGTTTTTAGCAAGCGAAAATGCTTCATATATTACTGCTCAAACAATACATATTAATGGTGGTATGTACGCAAGCTGAAATTAGAAAATATAGTGAAATTACTTCCAAATAGCTAACAATTTAACAAGTAGGGTAAGGCAATATAAAAGGAAGGATTTTTTAAAAAAACAGTTTAAATATAAAAGTTATCAATAAATTACAGGCTATATATTTTTTTAGCTCAATTGCTTCTACAAATTTAAAATATTTTTATATAAATTTACATATTTTTTAACTACAATCTTACTATCAAAATTGGATAAGACCTTTTCTCTAGCATTCTTGCTCAAATCATTTTTTAAAGTCCATTCAATACCATTTTTTAGGTCTGTCACATCAAATGGCTTAGCAAGGTAGCCGTTTTCCTTGTGTTCAATCATATCTTTATTTCCACCTATATTAAACCCAACTACTGGTGTAGCACAAGCAAGGCTTTCCATGATTGCATTTGACAGGTTTTCTTGAAGGCTCGGAACCACCATAACATCAGCAGCACTATAGAGTCGCGCTAAAGATTCATCATTATCTAGGCTACCAAGATAATGAGTTTTAAAGCCAAAATCTATAGATTTTTTTGGTTCTCTACTCCCAAATATTACTAATTCTACATTTCTAATCGTTAATTGACAAAGTGCATTACTTAATTCAGAAAATCCTTTTCTGGGATCATCTGCTGCATTCAGTGTGCCAAATAAAATAATTTTATTGTTACTTTTGATATTCCAAAACTCTTTTGATTTTTTTTTATCAAATGGCCTGAAAATTGAAGTATCAATCATATTTGGTAAATTAATATGTTTCTTCTTTTTTAGTAAGGAGCTATTTTTTGCACAATCACTCATCCATTTACTCAAACCAATAATAGTTATATTACTTATTTTTGAATAAGTTTCTTGCTTTCTGTAAAAAACCTTATCGCTTAAAAAATTCTTTGGCATACTGGCACCTATATTCCTGCAGACATCATAATATCCGTCGTAATGAAACCCATCAGTAAATGCCCACATATCATGCAAACTCCAAACAATCGGGGCGTTAATTTTAGAGAGATCCTCAATCGTCATCATTCCACCTGTTATCCAATGCAGATGAACAATATCAGGATTGATATGATTGATTTGCTTAATAATTTCTGAAAATGGCAAGTATGAAGAGGAGAACAAAACCTTAGCACCAATAAATTTCATCAAAATGTGATCCAGGGCAGGTCGAAATGGATTTATGAATATTTTTCGTATTTTTGAGTTAGTGCTAATAACTGAAGGTATGTTGCATTTTTTATGCTGAACTAACATTTTACTATTCACACCTTCAGATAATAGAGACTGATGAAGTCTAAATGCAGCTCTACTCGCACCACCAATAATATCATTGCTATTGACAATCAGTATTTTCATTTTAATTTCGCTTATTAGCAAAAATATTTAATTGTAAATCCATATTTTGATCTTCACCTTTATTTATAAATGGCTGAGACCTTCCACATACAGTATTTATAAAGTATCTAAAATTATTCTTTTCTAAAACAGCTAAAATTTCACTTAATTTTTGTGGTGAACTATTCCAGGAGTGGTACTCTAGAAAAATATTTCTCACATTGTTTAATGATTGTTCACAATCTTTAATAACCTCATATTCTGCACCTTCAATATCAATTTTAAGTAGATCTATTTCAATATTAGATTTCTCTAAAAAACTTTTTAGCCGAAAAGAGGGCACTTTAATTTTTTCTCCTCTCCCTTGAATTGATCCACCATCTGAGCCTTCAACAGAAAATTCAATTCCACTGTCGTGAATCCAGACTGCACTATCACAAACAACTACATCTTCAATGCTATTTTTTTTTAAATTCTTAGACAAGATATCAGCAATATTTTTATCAGCTTCAAATGCTATAATTTTTGCTTTAGGATACAGTTTTTTAAAATATAAACAGCTTAGGCCAATATTTGCTCCACAATCATAAATTAAAGGCTCATTTGATTCTGAAGTGAATTTATAATTTTCATCAACAAATAACTCCCTAAATTGTCCCAAAAAACTTGCTATATCTGGCACATCAATTTTGAAGTCTAAAACATTAACATCCTTCACTAACTTATATCTATCATGACCATACCATCTAAGATATAAAAATACCATTTGCCAAACATTTTTATTACTAAGATTTAAAGATAATGATTTAAAAATTTTGTTTAAAACTTTTTTCATACAATTTTTTTAGCCGATTAATTAATCTAATAATTAATGGGATTTTTATGCTGTTATAGTAGTTTTCCAGAAGCGCCCTAGCCATTTTGTCTTCTTTGATTTTATTGGAAAAAGTAATCGAATAGTTAGCAACCAAATCTACATCAAATATGCTTGTCTTTAGGCAGTGAACTCCATTACCATCATGACCTATATTGGACACAAAAGACTCACTAGGGTGAAGTGATAAGCCATTTTGCAAATAAGTTGAGGCATACCAATATATCGCCCATGTATTAATTCTGCCATTTTTATTCGCCTTAATTTGTTTGAAATGATCATAACTGTCATTTAAGTTAAAATCTTTTATCATTTTTTTACTAAAAATGTTTAAGTAATAGTTTGTATCTTTTTTAAAATATTTCCAAGCTCTATCCCAAGTTGCCCATCCCCAACAAGTATCTGGCTTTAGAAAAAAAGTATCGTTTAGATTAATTTTATCAATCGGGTACATATATCCACTTATATGCATTACCTTATTTTCATCTTTATAAAATTCTAACGCGTCATTCATATATTTTAAGAAAAAAGGGCTTGTCACCAAGTCATCCTCTAGCACAATTACTTTTCCATGCTTCTTAATTACTTGGGTTACGCCATCAATTATAGAATTGGCTAGTCCCCAATTTTTTTCTCGTGAAATAATTTTTACTTTCTTAAAACCATCTACAGTTTTAATATATTCTCTAACCTGTGATACAGACTCATATGCTGATTGATTTTTGGCGCCATCAGAATATATTATTAATTCGCTCTCAATAGCAAGCTCATTATTTTTAAGGGCTTGGATAGTTTTTTGTGTATGCCATAATCGATCGTATGTGAATAGAACTATTGGGGCTAATTTCATCTTAGTTTAGACCTTTTAGAAAAAACTTATCAATAAATACAACTGTATTTATTGATTTCGCGTATAAATGGTAATCAATAGATTTCAAAAAAATACTTACATTGCTTTTATGAATAGTATTGAGACTACTATTTAGTATCTCTATTAGGATGACTTTTGGACGATGTTTCTCAAAATTATTTGATTTCAAAACCTCAAAGTCTAAACCTTCTACGTCAATATTTAAAAAATCAATCTCTTGATTTTCTGGTAAATAATAATCCAAAACATCTTCTAGAGTAGATGTTTCAATATCATTTGTAAATTCGATAGTATAGCCATTATTACCATTTCTTTCTTCAGATAAGTCTTTTGAAAATCCATTAAGAGCAGGCTCATTAAAGCTATAAAACGTCAAAATTTGTTTTTTTTCTGAAATTGGTTTTTCAATATTTATGTCTCTTGGACGAAACTTGTTGAATCGTTTCATGCTCTTTGGCATCGCATCAATATTTATACCACTCCAACCCTTTTGATAAAAATGATAAGTATTTGAAAACCTTTTTGGATGGTGAGCACCAACGTCAATATAAAAGCCAGTACTTTGCTTTTCAAATAGCCTTTTTAAAATCATATCTTCACCCTCTTGTGAATATGATTTATTCGCATATATATCAAAAAAATTATCATAGAAATCAGACAATCTTCTTTTAAGACTTATGGGCAAAATTCCTCTTAGGGTTTGTTTTATCATTCAATATTGATTTAATTTGAAGTATTCAATTAAAGAATTTTGGTTATTAATAAAAAAGTAATTTTATTATTAAGCTAAATCTATTTTCCAGAAACTCTTCTTTTTTAACAAATGAAGCGTAAATTTTGGTTTTATATATAAAGTTATCATAGATTTTTTTATAGTATTTTAATAAATATGTGTCAGACCCTTTAATTTATATAGCTGAACTTGGTGATATTATCAACCCACTTATGATAATTATTTGAAATCATTTCTAAACGCATATAAACATCATCATTGTCAATTAAAACTTTCATCTTGTCCCTGTAGTTATCATTCTCTTCAGAAAGTGTTAAATTTTTACTATTTTCATTATCTGACCAACCAAAGCGCTTATAGACTTTAAGATTTCTTCCAGCTCTAAGAAGTTTTCTTGGAACTTTTTGTCTTTTCATTTCTTTATCAATATCCCTTGTCCATTCGTTACCTGAAAACTCAACAATTGATTCAATCCATTTATTTGGAAATAAAACGAATTTTTCAAAAGGAATAAGCATAAAACTTGAATTATTAATCTCAAGATTATCTAAATCAAGTGAGAAATAAAAATCAAATATTCTTTCTAAATAACCTATTACTATTGTCTTGTTATCTGAATTTTTGATATCTATAAAGACCTCTTTTGAGCTGTAGTATTCAAGATAAGTTGCATCAATATCATTAGTTTTTACCCTAGATGTAAAGTCTTTCTCCTTGTGCCCCTTAATAATAGACTCTTGCAATATTAACATTTGATGAAACATAAACATAGGATCCCTTACGATTTCAATAAATAAAAGTCTTTCTTGAAGTGCACTTGTAATTGAGGGGATAAATGGCATTAAATGACAAGTTGTTAATGACAAGATAGGCTTTCCATTTTTTATATTTCCAAGAATAGCATTATCACCTTTCTGGAAAAGTCTCTTTATATAGGTCCATTTTGCTTTGTGGCTAATTGCGCTAGATTGATCTGTAAATCTAAAATTTACACTTCGAGACATCATTTGATTGTAAATCGAATGATCGACGTGCATCTTGATAAATTCTTTATAGGCCTCTTCTGACATTTGATCAGAATATAAAAAACTAGAACACCACTCAATCTCATATGCGTACGACATTAACTCAACATTCTTGATAGAGGATACAATTGGAGAAAATAGAGTTTTGCCTGATGCATTAAATCCATTTACCATAACAACTTTGTTGGTAAACGATTTAGATTTGCGTATTACTCTATTATCTAAATTATTGTCATTTGAATTAGTGAATTTATAGTATTTCATGCTTTTCATATCCTAAATTTAACTTGAAAAATTTAGCATTGATCTTTTAATCCTTCCAAGAATCAATCGTATTGAAAATCTAAAATTTGCAACCCTGCGCCCTTTATAGTAGAAAGCACCTTTTTTTTGTTGATTTAAGTGTTTATACGCTTGACTTCCAAAATTACTAAAATAATATCCCCATGCCAATGCGTTATCAAAACTACTAACCTCAAGATTAGTGTTTAACAACTTTAGCAATTCTTCATAAGACTTCGGCTTATAAAAGCAATCTAAATCTTCAAAAATATTATTTCCAATAAATATTGTAGGCTTACCGTAAAGGCAGGCCTCAATCGAAACAGATGTTCCGAATCCAATGCAATTATCAGCAGCATCAATTAATTCATAAGTGTTAAAGTTTGACTCAGGAGGAATATGATATACGTTATCAATTTGTCTACCTCTCTCAATAATATTAACTAATTTAGCGAGCTCATTACCTTTTAGATTTCTAGAGTTTGGATGCCATCGAATATGTAATTCAACATTAGGAATTCGGTGTAAATTTTCTTGAATAAAACTAACGCCTTCGTAAAAGTTATTACAAAAGTTATCTGGATTATCATAACCAGGAACCCCAGCAAACTCAGAATAAGTTCCTGTAAAAACAGCAATTACTTTTTTACCTTTTCCAATACTGATGCCATCTTTATTATTTTTATTAAAATTTTTAGAAAACTGATAGAATCCTGCATGATTGATATTATCACTCGAAGAATTTCCAGATGAAAAGTTAAAATAATTTACTGCACTTTTAGTAATTAAAAATCTATCTATATTACTTTTAATTTTATCAACAACATCCTGTAATTCAATTTTAGCCGCAGGTATATCATGAACTGTTAAAGAATTATGTCTAACTAAGAGGCTGTTGTAGCTACCTCCTGATATATATGTTGAATATTTTATACCTGTATGTTTTGCAGCATATACCAAGGGTCCATCGCATGATCGTCTTCCATTCCAGACGTATACTTGATCTATGGATTTTTTTTTGATTATCTTTATTCCAGACTGATATAAACCAATAGCATTTTCTAATAATTTATTAATTTTATCTTTATGCTTAATAACATCAAAAAAACTGTCATTAAGTTCTGACGTGATTGTTGAATAAACCATATTACCAAATGGAACCTCATGCAATTTGAAGCTTTTTAAATCATTAATTGAATTAAACTGCTGATACGAATAATCATAATCTTGGATATCTAAATCCAAAAGTTCTATTTCACTCGGCAATACTTTTGACTTTGTGTATGAAGTTTGCGCTCTACATACCCTACAATTTTTTTTCGTTGGTGTTGCAAATACTGGACATGTTTTTAATGCTCCAGTGCATGAGAGAAACACAACTTCATTTCCCGCTTCTATTTCAGATAAAGATATTTCTATTGATTCAGCATGATGTATTGGCCAAGTTGGTGTATGTGAAAAAATTAATGATTTCATTTATTACCCAGTCTTTGTAATATTGCAGAAGAGATATTATTTAATGCAACACTATCATCTTTCTGATCAAAGAACATTCTTAAGTGATTTGCAGTAAGCGCTGTATTAATTAAATATTTATGAATGTTTCTAATATAGTTGCATAAACTTGATCGAACATAACTTTCTGAAATATTATTTAATTCTACAAAAGCCTTCTTAGCCTCCTCAACTGATGAAATAAAAAAAGTCCCACTGCAGTCTGAATGCCAGTTTTCACTAAACACCAGAGAGGGCTTTCCTAAAAGTAGACCCTCCCATGAAACTGAGCCAGAAATTGTAGCAGTACATTTACATTTTTGCACCAACTCTTCCTGACTCACTTCTAGAGAAACAATATTTACATTATTTATTTCACATAAACGCTCATAATCTAAACAGGATCGTCCATGAGTGGTTCTCATATCAAAATGCATTTGACGAGGATGCTCCTTGACTAGAATTTTCCAGCCATTTGGTAAAGCTTCAGATAATGTCCGTACTGCTAGAATTTGGTCATCATAAACCAAACCTTCTGGCAATGTTGTTCGCTCTGGTTGCAAATGCAGAGAGAAATAGACGAATGGCTTGTGAAGCTCAAGATCTTTTTTAGTAAGATTATTGTACAATCTGATTTTAGATTTCAATGCTTTGATATAAGAGAAATATATTTTGATAAAATTCCATTTATTAACAAAATTCATACCTGCCAATACTGTCCTCTGGCTTGAAGATTGTGAAGCAGCAATATAATTATTTAGAGGTTTTTTAAAAATGACTCCTGCTAATCTAACAATACTAGCTAGTCCCATCCCTTTTAAAATATTTTTAAGTTTGAGAAATAAACCTGTTTTATGAGCTAAATTTGCTGGCCACATGCCATTAACCTGCCCAATGGAAAAGGAAAGTTTTTCAAGGTCAGGGTGAAAGTCAATTTGCTTTACAACTTCTTCTAATGGATTTTTCAAGCCAACGTACTCAATTTTCCAATTACCTTTATTTGGTCTAAAGTCTTCATCAATGTATACAAAACCACGCATTCCAGTTTTACGTAAAAAAATTACTTTTTTATTCAACATTTTTGCAACATAAAATAAACAGATATCCCAAGGCAAATGAGGAGTGTTATCAAATAAAATGGAATCAATTGTTTTATTTTTATTAAAAAAACTGATGTAATAGCCGACTAAGTCCCAGAATAAATGTTGAATATAATGAGCAGAGTTAGGGGTTGGAGCTGTCCTATCAAAAGCAGAGGTATAGAGTGCTAGACATTCTGATAATTCATTAGATTGCTTTAGATTTACAGAGGATACAGATAAACCTTTGAAGCAATTTGAAAGATTTTCATGTCGATATAATTGTGTAGCATCTAAAAACTTAAGATTATGAATTTTCTTGTCTTTTCTGGGTTTTCGGTGTGCAAGTAAATGACTAAACTGCTCTGGTTTTGATGTGCATAATTTTTCCGCCACATCTTCAAGATAAGAGTCACCCATAAAATCACAAATTATTGTTGACATGATTATGTATTATTTAGTTTTAATTACAGTTAATGCTTTATATTAAATAGTTAAGACTAATTTTTTGGAAAATTTTTAATTTATTTCTAATCAATTAGCTTAATTTTAATAAATCAAAATATAGTAGATTAATTATTTTTTTTCTTTAAATTGGCCTCATTAAGATCTTTAGGTCGACCAATATCTATCCAGTTTTCATGAGTAAAATAGGCTTTTATTGGTTTTTTTTGTAATCTTAAATTTTCAAATAAGCTTGGCATGTCAGTAAAAACATCTTTTTCAATAAAATCTAACGCTTTTGGACTTAATGCGTAAATACCAGCATTAATGTTTGATCTTGCTACTGGTTTTTCTTCAAAACCAATGATATTCTCACCATCTAATTGAACAACTCCATATGGGTTATGAAGCTCATGTTGACGAACTGCCATAGTTGCAATTGAGGATTTTTTACAATGGAAGTCCAATACATCTCCATAATTAATATTAGAAATCACATCACCATTTGTAACTATAAAATCTTTATTTAATTTGCCATGTATTAACCCTAATGCACCAGATGTGCCCAATGGCTTTTTTTCTTTAATGTAAGCAATCTCAACGTCCAGGTTTTCTCCTTTACCAAAATATTCTTCTATCATAGTCCCAAGATAATTAATTGATATGATAAATTTTTTAAAACCTTCAGACTTTGCATTTAGAATAATGTGTTCAATAATGGGCTTATTATGAACCATTAGCATAGGTTTAGGACAATTATCAGTAAATGGCCTTAACCGTTTTCCAACGCCACCAGCCATAATAATCATTAAATTTTCTCTTGTGGCTGTGCCATTCTTAGTTAAGCTCCACTCATACAAGCCAACAATTCTTGAACTCCTATCAACAATCGGAATTTGCGATATTTGATTTAACTGCATTTTCTTATTAATCAACTCTAATTGAGTATCTTCAAGGACTGAAATAGAGTTTTTTTTGACGACCAAATGAACTCCATCTGTCAAACTCAATCCTTTTAATAGCCCACGGCGTATATCTCCATCAGTAATAGTGCCCACAAAAGTATTATCACTTTTGATAACTAAGATTATTTTTAATTTAGAATCATCTAAATTCTTTATTGCATCATGGATTGTTGCCTTTTCAGAAACCAATGCATCTCTCCAATTATTTACTTTTTTCATTGTCTATTTATGCCAACCATTTTTTATATTCCCCTTTAGTGTCATTTTTTTTCTAATTAGGACTTTATCTAATCTAATTTCAGAAAGTACTGTGACCATTTTTTGTCCAGCTCCTCCTAAGTAATATGGATTAGTTGTTGAAATGCATTTTGACCTGAATCCAACATCATCTAAACACTTTCTGACGGCATCAAATATTTCAATTTCATCATAGTCTGTATCGATAACATTATTCCCTCGGAGTCTTCCATTTTGTCGTGAACCAATATTAACTGTTGGGCAGTCAAAGACTGGTGTTTCTTTAATTCCAGAAGATGAGTTTCCAACACAAACTACTTTTAACTGAGGATTTTTTGCTAAAGCAAGGATACCATGATAAATATAGCGTCCAAGGGACTTATGGACTTGTATATTTTTTATAGATTCAGAATTTATTTGATTCAACTTGTTAATAATTTTTTGTCCTCCAGCATCATTATTTGGATAAGTAATAATAACCTGCACGCCTTGCTTAGCTAATTTCCTCATTGCTTCAATTGAAGGTATCAATTGCTTCAAGGATTTTTCAAACTCAGTCGTTATTGAATGTTGCGTAAATAAAATGATTGGAGAACATATATCAATTGACAGATTTTCTGATATCTCTTCAGGAGTTGCATAGTTTTCATTAATAATAGAATCAATGGCTGGAAAGCCAACAGTATGCACACGCCAACCTTCTTCACCCATGCCTAATAACCTATTTGTTGCCTGATGATTAGTTGTGAAATGGATATGTGCAAGTTTACTCATTGCATGCCTAACAGAATCATCAAGTGCGCCTCCTTCTGTTAAGTCTCCCCCCTCAATATGTGCAGTAGGAATATTCATTTGAGTAGACGCAATAACCGCTGAAAAACCTTCAAATCGGTCGGCATAAACAACCATGACATCCGGGTTAATTTCTTTTAGTACTTCACTAATTAAAAGAATCCCAGATCCAATAGCTTTTGGTGTTGATACTTTGGAGTCTTTAACTGTTTCTAGCTGTATTTCATAATCGATATGAAAGCCATCATTCTTAATTTCTTCTAAAGTATTTCCAAAGTTGTCATCAAGGTGTGCTCCAGAAACAATTAATCGATAATCTAAATTTGGATGCTGATCGATGGCTTTAAGCAAAGGATACTGAAGTCCATACTCCGCTCTATTGCCTGTAAAGACTGCAATTATTCTTTGATTCATATACTGTCTCTACTAGTTACTAATAATAAATTTAAATTTTTTTCTAAGTCTGTTGATGGGCTCCAATTGAATCTTTTTTTAGTATCGGAAATATCAAGTACATTAATTGATATTTTATTAGACTTAACTTTAGAAACAATATTTTTTTCTGAATGATTGCTAATCTTTAGAAAAATATTTATCAATTCGTAGATAGATGTTGGAACTCCACTACCAACATTTACAATGCCTTTAGATTCAAATTGAATCATTTGACAGAGTAATTTAGCAACATCTGTTACCATAATAAAGTCTCTAATTGGCGAAACATCATCAACAATAATTTCATCCTTAACTTGCAATTGTTTTATGATTGTAGACATAACATTATTTGAAGACATGCCTTCTCCATATGCATTAGAAACTCTTAGTACTGTTCCACCGGATTCTAATACAATTCTTTCATTAGTAATTTTTGATTCACTATAAATATCTGAAGCATAAGTTGGAGAATTAATTGTATATGGCTCCATCTTTTGATCACCATATACAGTTCCAGATGAAATGTAGATTACATTTCCATTAAATTTTTTTGTCAGCACTCTTGAAATATTGGAAGAATATTCAATATACTTTTTACCTATTTTATTAACCTTTTGGCGATTAGACTCCTCTGCAAAATGAATTAACAAATCTGCACTAGGTGTGTCTCGATAATCCTTCACTTGCACAGCACCAGTTAAATTTTGCCTAGTAAATGGAATTACTTGATGTTCAGCTTTAATTAATTGTTTAATAGTATGTCTAGCTAAAAAACCAGAAGAGCCAGTGATAGCTATTTTTTTTAGCATACAATCAATAGTTAATATCTAAAATATCCAGATGTGTATCAAGTGGGATATCTCTTGAAGCGCTCTTTCCAAGAATGCTTTCATAATCTTCTGCTGGAATAGGGCCAGTTCCTGGGCGCTTGACCCATAAATTATCTTTTGTAAAAATTTCACCTTTTTTAATTGGTGAAATTGATACTACAGTAGCAAATGCAAAATTCATAGTGACCTTCTCTTCGTTAGTTGCCTCTTTCTTACCACCTCGTTCACGCTTTAATATTTGACTCCCTTCTATTAGTTCTTTACATGCATGAATATCCATAGAACAAACTATATCAGGCCCATCTCTATTCATAGAATCAGTAAAGTGCCTTTCAACAATAGCTGCTCCAAGGGCTACTGCCCCAAAGCACGCAAGGTTATTTGTCGTATGATCTGATAGGCCAATTACAGCATTTGGGAATTTATCTTTAAGCTCAAGCATAGCGCCTAATCTAACCAATTCTGGAGGAGTAGGGTATAAATTTGTAGTGTGAAGGAGGGCATATTGAATCTTATAATATTCAAAAATTTTTACAGCTTTTGCAACACTGCTAATAGTGTTCATACCTGTACTAAGAATGATGGGTTTTCCAAATGATGCAACATGTTTTAAAAGTGGGTAATTATTACATTCGCCAGAACCAATTTTGTATGCTGCCACCTTCATTCTCTCAAGTCTATCTGCAGCAGCGCGAGAAAATGGGGTGCTCATAAAAATCATTTCTTTAGATTCGACATATTCCTTTAACTTTACCTCATCATCTTCATTTAGCGCGCATGAAGCCATAACATCATATATTGAATTTTTTGTATTTCCAGGAATGACTTCTTTTGCTTTAGCACTCATTTCATCATCAACAATATGTGTCTGATGTTTTATAATTTCAGCACCTGCTGCACAGGCAGCATCGACTAGTTTAAATGCTTCCTTGATATCCCCACCATGATTAATACCAATTTCTGCTATAACCAAAGGATCATAATTCAAACCAATTTTCCGACCTGCTATGTTTATTTCATTCATCTTATTCTTATAGTTTATTTAAAAGGTATTCTGCATACTGCCAATCTTGTTCGGTATCAATGTCTAATGATTCTATGTTGGAGTCAATTACTAGTGGAAGTGAACCTTTAACAAAGAAGGATTTTTCTTGCCTCAGTGCAGTGGGTGAAATTAAATAAAAAGAGCCATTAATCACATATGCTGAATCTAAATCTTGTGAACGAATATTCAGCCCATGATCAGTTAATAAAGGACTGAGTATATTTTTTTCGATTGTAAACGTCCATTTTGGATGGGCGTGGGTAGGAGATACACCAAGAACTGATTTACAATTTTGTGTTGAAAACAACTCAATACCTTCCTGAATCTTTTTTATCTTTCTGAATGGAGATGTTGGTTGTAATAATAGAAGACCATCAATTTCACCATGTTCAGACTCATACCAATCCAATGCATGGATTGCTGCATCTACAGAGTTAGAATTGTCATCTGAAAGCTCTTTGGGGCGAAGCCAAGGCGAATACGCACCTAGCTGCTTTGCAACTTCTTGAATCTTCAGATCGTCAGTAGATACTAGAATGTCACAAACCTCAGGTATTAGTTTACCTATGTCTATACTCCAGCCAATTAATGGTATTCCTCCTAAAATACGAATATTTTTTCGTGGAAGACGTTTAGAACCACCTCTTGCAAGAATTAAAGCTAGAATTTTCATAACATCATAAAATTTTGTAAAATTTGTAAGCCAACTTTTCCACTTTTTTCTGGATGGAACTGACAACCTATTATATTATTTTTAGCAATTACTGCAGTAATACGATTTCCACCACAAATATAATCAGCTAATATATGGTTTTTATTTGAGGGCTTTGCAACAAATGAATGGATAAAGTATAGTGCATCATTGGGTTGATGATTATTCAATAATGAATTTTTCCAATCTATTTGATCATTGCTTGGAATTAACTCGTGCCAATTAATTTGTGGAATTTTTATTGAGCTATGACCTTCTTTTCCATTTGGAAATTTTTCTACTCGACCAGGTATTAAGCCTAACCCTTTTGTCAATCCAAACTCATCACTTTCATCAAGCAGAAGTTGCATGCCTAGGCAAATACCAAGTAATGGAACTCCTTGATTTGCAGCTTTAATAATAGCATCAACTAAATTTAAATTGTGAAGAGCCTGCATAGCCTTTTGGAAGGCGCCAACTCCCGGTAAAACCAATAATTTTGCTTGATTAATTTCTTGAATATTTGAGGAAACAATGGCACGAGCACCAATTTTCTCAAAACCTTGCTGCACACTTAAGATGTTACTAATACCATAATCAATAATTACAACTTCAATCATATTCATAGTTACGGACAGTTATTCCAGGAGCAGCAGTTTCTTTTCTAATTTCATCAAAAGTAAGCCTGTTGAAATGCAGAATATCAGCCATTGCAATTGCATCAGCATCTGCTATATTAACTGCATCACAGAGATCTTTATAATATCCCATGCCTCCACTTGCTATAACTGGAATGGAAAGTGATTCAGTAGCTGATTGAATTAAATCCAAGTCAAAACCTTTGCGTGTTCCTTCGCAATCAACAGAGGTCAATAAAACTTCTCCAGCACCTAGGTGCTGACCTTTGACTAGCCATTCAATTAAATCGATACCTGTGCTTTCTCTCCCATTATCTGTATAAACTTCCCACTTATTTTTTTCAATCTTTTTTGCTTCTACTGAAAGCACCATTGCTTGACTACCAAGTGCATTAGAGATTTCTGAAATAAGTTCAGGTCGTGCAACTGCTGCAGTGTTAACAGCTACTTTATCTGCTCCTAGACGAAGTATTGCTATGGCATCTTCAACGGAGCGAATACCGCCACCCACAGTCATTGGAATAAAAATATCTTTGGCAACAGATTTTATAATTTTTCCTAGATGATTTCTTCCATATAAACTTGCAACTGTATCCATAAAAATTAGCTCATCGGCCCCTTGAATATAATATTTATGAGCATATTCACTTGGAGATCCAATTACTCTGAGACCTTCAAGATGAATTCCTTTAATTAAGTTTTCACCCTTAATGTCTAATCGAGCTATTAACCTTATTCTCTTCAAAAGCTTATTTTAGTTGTCTTGCCAAACAGGTTTTTTTAACTTCCAATCATTATCCTCAAATACCCAAATATGATCAGAACGCCACGTTTCGATTACATCATGAAACTCTTTCTCAGTGATATCGCAGTAATCAAGAAACTCCTGATAATATTTTATTGGGAATTCACCATCGTACTTTTGAATTAAAGCAATAGCCTCTTCTCTAGAAATATGACCATCACGGATTTCATGAGCTGCATCTGATAAACATCTACCATGTCCAAATTTTATATAGGCTAAATAAAAATGAAAGCCATCTAACTTATCATCAAGACTGGCATACTTAGAAAATGTACCCTCATTTCTTACAGGATTTGCTTCAAAACCTGTATTCTCAACTGAATAGAAATAATTATGCTGGGGAATCCACTTATGGTAATAACTAAAGAAGTGTTGTTGAATATTAAGATTTTTTATATTTTTTAGTTCCTCCTTGGATAAGCCATATTTTTTTAATTCCTCTCTTGTAATTCCATACTTCTCAAAGGTATCGGGAAATACACTGGAAAACCTATTAGCTACAAAATCTTTATAAGATAGACTTGCTCTATCAGCATGTTCCATTGAGCCTCCATATTCAACTTCACCATCTTCACCATACATTACAAGTGGAATCTTATACTGAATTGCAACCCTGAATGGTGCCGAATATTGCCCAAAAATAAATGGCTGAAATGGGTCACCCATTTCAATAAAAGCAGCTTTTGTTAGCTTTCTATGAACTGCACCATTAGGAGTAATAAGAATATTATCAAATCCAGAATCAATAAAAGATGTTAGATTTTTTCTACCTATTTCAGTATATAAATGTGGTGACCATGTTACAACCAATGGGTGCATATTGTATTTTTCTTTAAGCATATGGGCAACATAGTTACTGTCCTTTCCACCACTTCCTGGAACAATAACATCATAACTACCATCTTGACTTCTATGTTTTTTACATAATTTTGCTAGCTCACTTTCCCGTTTAGTCCAATTGATTACATTATTTTTGTATTCGGCAAATCGACATGCTGAACAGATTCCTTCATCATCAAATTTAATTCTAGGTCTTTGATTGGAAACCACACATTTTTTACAAAATTTAACATTAACTGGAAGCCCGTATTGTTCTTTAATATTTTTCTTAACAAAATTATCCATTTCTTTATTTAAAAATCTTTTCCAAAATTAACTCTATTTGTTCTAAGCTCATTAAACTCTCATAAGTTGGTAAATTGATTCCACAACTAGATATTTTCTTAGCTGAAGAATTAATTTTATGAGAATATTTCTTATAAATCTCCATCTCGCTAAGTAAGTAAAAAAAAGGTCGTGCCTCTATACCATTATCTTTAAGTAATGATATCAATCTATCTCTTTCGCCATTACTATTTTCAACTAAAAGTACACAAACTAGCCATACAACTCTCTTTCTATTTATTAAGTCTTGCTGAAATTCCAAATTTCTATTAGACATTATCTTGCGATATAAATTTTCATATGAGAATCTATTTTTATGGATTTCATGAATCCTCTCTAGTTGAGCAAGCCCAATTGCTGCTTGTAAATTAGTCATTCTATAATTGAAACCTACTACTTCATGAAAATAGCGCTTCGATTTACTCATTCCATGATCTCTATAAAGTCTTAATTTTTCATTAAGCATAGAAGAGTTTGTCACGCACATACCACCTTCCCCAGTAGTTATAACTTTGTTTCCATAAAATGAAAAACATCCAATATCACCATAACTTCCAACCTTTTTATCCCTAAAAATTGCCCCATGAGCCTCTGCACAATCTTCAATAACCTTAATACCATATTTTTTAGCTAGACTCATAATACTATCCATATCACATACTTGGCCATATACATGAACAGGAATAATTGCTTTTGTTTTGGATGTAATTGATTTCTCAATTTCTGTTGGGTCAATGCACCAGCTTTTTTCATCAATATCTACTATTACGGGGGTAGCATTTGCATGTAAAACAGCATTAATAGTCGCAGCAAATGTCAAGTCAGGAACTATAACTTCATCACCTTTTCCAACTCCAAGTGCAACTAAAGAAAGGTGCAATGCAGCTGTACCATTTGCTACAGAAACACCATATTCACAGTCAGAGTAGCTTGAAAATTTTTCTTCAAATTCATCTATATAAAACCCTGAACTAGAAACCCAGGTACTAAAAAAAGCATCTGTGAGATATTTAAATTCGTTACCACCAAGATTAGGAATAGCAACAGGAAAGTGACTTTGATGAGAATATCTAAAATAATCAACTAATTGATTATTTTGGTCAACAATTGGAATAATATCAATATTGATATCTTCATTAATTTTTTCACTAATTTTATTTATCAATGCATCATTAGAGTCATCAACATAACCACAAACAAAATTCTGATGCAATATATCAACTATTGATGAGTCAAGACTTTTATGATTCAAAATTGCTCGTCTGATATCTCCATCAGTCACGACACCTTTAAGGGAATTGACTTCATCAGTAACAAAACAAACGCCCATGGTATTTTCATTGATGATTTTCATGACTTCTAGTAAGCTATTATTACAGTTACAAGTAAGATTTTGAATCATCAAACTACCTCAGATAATGTTTCATGACTTCTTTTGATGGCATCCATCCCATCGTATATCTCTATAGTAAAGTCTTTATTTCGAGTATCACTCTGTTTTAGCATAGATGCCATAATTGAAGTTTTGGTTAGCTCATTATTTAGATCATGAAAACCATCGTTGTTACTTACATGAATGTAGCTACTTGCATCCATCATTTTTTCAAATTCATCCTCCCAATCAAGTTTCAAGGTTTTTGCACTAACTTTTAAATGAGCGACATCTAATAATAAATTAAAGTCTATTTTTTCATTTAGAGTTTTATATTCATTAAAGTTGGTCATCATAAAAGGATTTTCACCATCATAAGTTTCTGAATTACTTCTTGAAAATACATTATTTTCTATAAACAAAACAACATTCTTAGACTGTTTTTTAATATCACCGTAGGCTTTACAAAAACGCTCAATAGCCTTTTTTTTATCAAATAAACTATCTCGACTTAGCTTTTTCCCAATTTCATTTAACTTGATATCGATGAAAAACCCCGCGTGAAAAGCAAATTTATCTGCACCCAGTCTATTTGATAAACTGATCACTTTCTGTAAATGACTATAACTGGCTTGAAAGGTTTCATCATTTAATGAGGCTAAATTCAGTACAAAATGTTTTTTTGGTGGCGGAAAGTAATTATGGCATCGGTAATTAAGCTTATATCTATCTTTTAATTCTATTAAATCATTTTCAAAATTTTCATAAAATTCGGTTCCACCAGATAATTCAATATTTTGAAAACCATTTATTGCTAGCTGCTCTACTGAATCTTTAATTTTAGCGTTTTTTACGCATGAGCTTGAAATGTATATCATGAAACTCCAAAATAGCGATTTAGTTTGTCAATTGAATTAATCTCAACTTCAGATCCGTCTTTTAATATGAAAATAGCACCTTTATGTGGAGGAAAATACATAGCCTTTACAAAGCGACAAGCATCCTCTAAGTTTAACTCATTAATATTTATCTTTCCACCATATGGTAATTTTCTCGGATAGTATGATGGATCGCCTTTTTGCTCAACTCCATTGAAGTTAGCAATTAACAAATCAAAGGCCTTACAAAAATGGGCTGAAAATAACCCAATTAACTTATGATATAAAGAAAAAGCAGTATCTTCTTCCAAAATTCGTATTTCTTTTGTGAGTATAATTCTACCAGTATCGATGCCACTATCAACATAATGAAATGATACGCCTGTGTATTTTTCATTATTCAATATTGCCCACACACTTGACTTAGTTCCCCGATAGGCTGGAAGTAAAGATGGATGTAAATTCATTGCCTGATAATTTACTACCTCAAGTATATTAGTTGAAATAATATTTCTGTAATAAATTGACAAAAGATAATCTGGACTGAAGTCTCTAATTGAATCAAAAGAATTATTTATATTTTCAAAACTAAATTTGAAATTATTAATTTTTAAATGGTTAATAAATTCTGCGTTTTCAGAAGTATTATGAGTAAATATGATAACGTCAGATGTTTCGATATCATAATTACCCATCAACTGGTAAAGGCATTCAAGAGCAGCGCGACCATACCCAGAAAATATTACTCTCATAGGTCTTCAATAATTTGATTTTTCTTATAGTTTTTAGTTGACTTGACGCCTATCAACTTTTTAGCATCAATCGGTGAAATACCAATACCACCAGTTCTTTTTGCAATCGTATTTCGTTCAGTAAATATAGAGCCAATTTTAATATCTTCATTTGCAACTATGCACTTTTGCAATGATTTTCTTGTATCAAGCTCTGATGGGCTAGGTTTTTTAATAGAACTTCCCATATATTGATCAACTTTACGAATTTTATTCACAAGATCATATAACTCAGTAGGTGAGAGAGAGGCAGCATGATCTGGACCAATAGCTGATTTGTTAATTGTAAAATGCTTTTCAATTACTTTAGCGCCCATAGGAATTGCAAATGGTGCTGCACCGACTCCTTCCGTATGATCCGAATAGCCTAACAAAATATCAAAATTGTCCTTATAGGTGTTAAGCACTAATAAGTTTGCTTCATTATCTTGAATAGGGTAATTAGCAGTACACTGAAGCAAAATTACATCTTTATTGTATTCGTAAATAGTTTCAAGAGCCAAGCTAACTTCTGAAAGATAACTCATGCCTGTTGATAAAAAAATAGGCTTACCTTTTTTTGCTATTTTTTTTAAAAAAGATAAATTTGTAGTATCTGTGGATGCTATTTTGTAGGCAGATAAGCTAATCTCATCTAACTCATCTAAGCTTTCTTCATCAAATGGAGTTGTTAAAAATATAATCCCCTTTTTTGTACAATAGTTTTTTAACTCAAGGTTCTGCTCTCTGGTGACTTCCAGCTTCTTTAGCATGTCAAATTGCGTTTCAGTTATATCTGTAGTATTTTGCTGATAAGGAGCCTTTTGAACATCTTTTAGGATCAAATGTTCGGCTTTAAATGTTTGGAATTTGACTGCATCAGCATTTGCATCTACAGCCAAATCTATCAATTGTTTTGCAATCCGCATATCTCCATTGTGGTTGACACCAGCCTCAGCAATTACAAATGTTGGAGATTTCTTAGAAATTATTTTATTATTAATAAAAATGTCTTTATTAAATTTCATAAATTACCTCATCTAATCTAAACATTATAAATATCTGACTTATAATTTTCTAAATTATCTGTATTTGTAAACCATTTAATAGTTCTTTCTAAACCTTCTTTAATAGAGACCTTAGGTTTAAACCCCGTAAGATTTTCAATTAAAGTATTGTCACACCATAATCTAAATACTTCTGACTTGCCAGGTCTATAGCGTTGCTCATCGGAAACAAACTCAACATCACTTTTCATTATGTCTTTAATTAGATTTAATGTGTCACCAATACTAATTTCATAATTTGATCCAATATTTATAGTATGACCAACTGCATTTTCACACTCCAATAAGGATATAAAACCTCTACAAGTGTCTTCTACGTAACTAAAATCTCTAGTGGGACTTATATCCCCAATTTTTATATATTCCTTGCCATTTTTAATTTGAGTAATAATTGAGGGTATTACTGCTCGTGCAGACTGCCTAGGACCATAAGTATTAAATGGACGAGCAATCGTAACAGGAAGATCAAATGAATTATAGAAACTTATAGCCATAGAGTCTGCTGCAATTTTTGAGGCGCTATAAGGTGACTGTGCTTGCATTGGATGTTTTTCATCAATAGGTACATATTTTGCAGTACCATAAACTTCACTTGTTGAAGTATGAATAAATCTTTGGACATTGTTTTCCTTTGCGGCTTGACAGATATTAAGAGTGCCTTTGATATTTGTATCTACATAGCTATCAGGTGCAATATACGAAAATGGTATAGCTATTAATGCAGCCAAATGAAAAATGATATCTATTTCTTTAGTAATATTCTTGCAAAAATGAGGATCTCTAATATCGCCTGTAATAATCTCCACCATTTCCTTGCAATTAATTTTATCTAACCATCCCCAGTGATTAAAGGAGTTATATTGAGCTAACGCAGTTACTTTATAACCCCTATCGACTAACATTTCAGTTAAGTGTGAACCTATAAAGCCATCAGCTCCAGTTACTAATACTCTTTTCATTAGTTAACCTCCCCTATAATTTTTTGATAAGAACCAACATCCACTATACATCCATTTTCTAATTTATAAATACGATCACAATGCCTTAAAGTAGACAATCTATGAGAAATAACAATTATTGTCTTTATGCCTTTAAATTGACTCATTTGTTTAACTATTTCATTTTCAGTTTTGCTATCTAATGCGCTAGTTGATTCATCTAATATTAAAACATCACGATTGTGATAGAATGCTCTAGCTAGAGCTATTCTTTGTCTCTGGCCACCTGACAAGCGAACTCCTCTCTCACCTAAAATAGTATCTAGCCCATTTGGCAGTTGACTGATAGTCTCCGTTAACTGAACTTGATGTATAGCACTCATCACATTAACATCATTAATTTCACTTGAATTTTCACCAAGAGCTATATTATTTCGCACAGTATTGTCTATGAGAAATATTTGTTGTGGTAAGTAAGCAACATGATTTTTCCATGTAGAATTCTTAATGCCAATTTTCTCCTCATTAAGAACAATACTTCCACTTCTTGGCTCCAATAATCCGAGCATAATATCAATTAATGTTGTTTTTCCTGATCCAGAAGGGCCGATTACACCAATGGTCTCTCCAGCTTTAATATTTATTGAAATATTACTCAATACATTTAAGTCTGAGTCTGGATATTGATAACTTACTTTATCAAATTTAAGTGATTTAAACTTTGTGAATTTTTGAAATAATTCTTTTGTATCAGTTGGCTTCGCTTCATTGCCGAAAGTTTCTGAATCCTCCTTAAATTTTTTCAAATCACTATAAAGTAACTCGATAGAATTTTTGCCTAAACGAATCTGCACAATACTACTCAAAATTAGATTACTTGATGGAACCAATCTGATGGCTGCAACTCCAAATACGCTTAGAGTTGGAAGTAGTGATTTTAATTCATAATTGGATAAGAGGCTCACTAAGACTATCGCAACTATAAAAGTTACCATAAGAAACTCCATCATGTATTTTGGTATAGAGGATAAAACCATTGACTTAACATTAATTTGTGAATATTGAATTGCATTTTTTTTAACAACATTATGAAAATAATTTTCTTTACCTAAGATTCTAATCTCTTTTAAACCTTCTAGCCCTTCATTAACACCCTGAATCATTTTTCTTGAATGATTGTTAACCTCTTTCCCATAATTACTTATCTTACTTTTAAGTAAAATATCGTATGTTAGTATTGATACAATAATGAATCCACTCAAGATTAATACTGACAATAAATCAAACCAGGCCAAAAAAAGAACAATTGTCACAAATACTATTCCTTCACTTAAAATTCTTAGCATAGCTTGCAAAGTGGTATGAGAAAATTTGGCAGCAAGTTCTTGAATATGATAAATATATTCAGAGCTATTTCGTTCTATATATTCTTCATATGGCATATTTTGATAATTTCTCATTAGAAACGATCTTAATTGGGAGCCATGACTTATACAAAATAAAAGTATTAGTCTATTTACCAGCAAGCCTACAATTGATTTGATTAAAAATACAGTAAACAATAGCAAACTGAGTATGATTATCAAATCATCTAAATTATCTTTTAACCCTTCGCTTAAAAAAGAAATATAAAGATCATTTTCCATTATCTGTTCTGGGGATACAATTAGAGCAACATAGGGAGCAATAAGGCCAATACCTACTACATCTAAAACTGAAATAAAAATGAATAAAAAAACCATGAAAGGTATTTTTTGGGTACTACCTTCCAAAAGGTAAAGTGTTTTTTTTATAAGGTCCTTACTCATTTTAAAGCTAGTTTTGAACTGATAAGTTTAGCAATAATTGCGTATGCTTCGGCTGTATAGTGACCCTGAATTTTAAAAGGGAATAATGACAAGGGGTCTAATCGCTTCATGAAAACTTCTGAGTGGACATCAAATACTGGAATGTGCAATTCATTTACAATACTAATAACCTCAGCTTTTTTTCTATACTCATCATGATTTTCTATTTCACTGTAATACCTGTTAAAACTCGGTAAATAAACGAAGTAAAGCTTACCTCCCCATTCTTGAACACTTAAATTTGCAGTATCTAAGACGTTTTTGAAGTCAGATGTAATTTTAAGTTCAGATTCTACATAATCATCTAAATTAAGTAATGATCTAATATTGTACAATCTAAACCATCTAGAACTCCAATTACTAATATTTCTATCTCTTTCTAGTAAGACTTTTGATTCATTTTTTTTAACTTGATTGTTAATCATGATGTCAAGAGTAGATTGCTTATCTACTAAATTTTGTGAAAATTTTTGATTTAAATATTTCCTTAATAGATCTGAAGATAATTCATTTTCTAGATTTCCATCGAGATCGTTTCCTTCATAATACATCCAAATAACACTCTCTGGTTTTAACAACTCTCCATACTCCTTCAAGGTTGCTAATTCAATCAATGGACCATTCCCCTCAGATCCAAGATTAATTATGCTTGCACCGGTCTCATTTCTTAGTATTGATGCAATATCTTGTCCAGAGTTAACACAAGCTCCTTGAGCAAATGAGTCTCCTAATATAACTAGCTCTATATTATTATCCCACTGCTCATCTGGATTGTTAAACCCATATCTATCACTCATAAAAATCGACATTTCGCCACTTTCATTGCAAAATACTGTAGTTTTATTTGCAACTCCACCAAGAGGCATTATGTCATTATTACCAATAAAGCTGGATGGTTGGACAGATGGAATTGCATCAATACCTTCCTCCTTTAAATCCCTGTAAACTTGAAATTTTGATCGAGTATCAAATACAATATTAGCATTATGTGCCAGAATTTCTCTTTTGTAATCATAATTTCTTGGAGAATTCAAATGCAGTACTATTTCTATTAGATACAAGGAGGAAATAATACTAATGCTTAAGATTAGAATATTCTCTTTTAACTCATATTTTAATCTTGATACGATTAGCCAAAAAAAGGCACTAACAATGGAAAGATAATAGTATTTTGAGTAATCTAAATTGCCAGCATCACGAAATTCCGAACGGTAATAAACAAAAACCAACAAAATAAAAGATAGAGTGATAAAAAATATAGGCATTAAATTAAAAAATATAGAGCGTTTAGATTTTTTCACTTTTACCTCTGGCTCTAATCATTCTCATACTTTCCCTTATAGTCCTCAACTAATTCTTTGTTTTGATACTTTTTTCTAAGAATACAATTGCCAACCACTAATAAATCTAATTCTGTTCCCATAAAACACTTAAATGCATCTATTGGTGAGCAAACAATAGGTTCACCTCTGACATTGAATGAAGTATTTACAATTACCGAACAACTTGTCTTTTCATTGAATTTACTAATTAATGCATAGTATTTTGGGTTAGTTTCTCTATGTACAGTTTGTATTCTGGCAGAATAGTCAACATGTGTTACTGCTGGAATACTCGAACGCTTTATATTTAATTTATCAATACCAAATAAGGACTCTTCTATTTTTGTCATTTCTACACGCTTGTTTTTTTTCACATTAGCAACTAGAAGCATATAGGGGCTGTCATAGTCTAGCTCAAACCAATCAGACAAATTCTCTCTTAATACTGATGGAGCAAATGGTCTAAAACTTTCACGATATTTCACTTTAAGATTAAGTATCTTTTGCATTTTTTCAGAGCGCGGGTCGCCTAATATTGAACGTGCACCCAATGAGCGTGGACCAAATTCCATTCTACCTTGGAACCAGCCTACAGCTTCACCATCTGATAATGCTTGTGCAGTTTGTTCAATCATCTCATTTTCTGCAAGCGTAGTAAAATTAGCGCCATAATCAGATAATCCTTTTTCGATTTCGTCTTGTTCAAATGATGGCCCTAGATAAGATCCTTTCATAGAGTCATTAGTATTAACTACTCTAGGCTTATTAAGCTCCTTATACCATAACGCTAAGGCACTGCCTAAAGCACCACCAGCATCACCTGATGCGGGTTGAATCCAGATATCTTTGAATGCTTTGCTTCTCAGTATTTTACCGTTGGCAACACAGTTAAGAGCAACACCACCAGCCATGCAAAGATTTTGAATTTTGTATTCCTTGGCTAGAGATCTTGTCATTTTCAGAACAACCTCTTCTGTTACCTCCTGAATAGAGGCGGCAATATTCATATGGAACTGGGTAAGTTTATCAGTATCTGGCTTTCTAATGGGTTCACCAAATAAATCGGCAAACTTCTTATTAACCATAGTCAAACCAGCTGAATAGTTAAAGTAAGATTGGTTTAATCTAAACGAGCCATCTTGTTTAAGATCAATCAGTTTATCCATTATTAAATCTTTGTATTTAGGTTTACCATAAGGCGCCAAACCCATTACCTTATACTCACCACTATTCACCTTAAAGCCAATATAGTAGGTAAATGCTGAATAAAGCAACCCTAAGGAATGAGGAAAGTGTATCTCTTTAACAATGTTGAGATCATTACCTCTACCAATTGAAACAGTAGTAGTTGCCCATTCTCCTACACCATCAAGTGTTAAAACAACTGCCTCTTTAAAAGGTGACATATAGAAAGCACTAGCAGCATGGCTAAAGTGATGCTCTCCAAACATCAATTTATTTTCATCAAAGTTCTTATTGGCTTTTCTGAACTCCTTAATTAACATATTTTTTAGGAAAAGCTTTTCACGTAACCAAACAGGCATTGCCATTCTGAATGATTGAAGACCTTTTGGCGCAAAGGCAACATAAGTTTCTAGGAGACGTTCAAACTTTAAGAAAGGCTTGTCATAAAAGGCAATATAATCTAACTGACTCAAATCTAAATTAGCCTCTGTTAGGCAATAGTTAATTGCATTAACTGGGTATGATGGATCATGTTTCTTGCGAGTAAAACGTTCTTCTTGCGCAGCGGCAATTATCTCACCATCGATAATTAATGCAGCGGCACTATCATGATAAAAGGCAGAGATACCTAATACTGCTATTGTCATTATTTAAAACAGAGTATAAATAAAAGGCGCAACTGCTGAACCTTGACTCAAAACAATTAATGATCCAAACAATGCCATCATAATTAAAATTGGAGCTAACCAGAACTTTTTTCTGATACGCATAAAGTGCCATAGTTCTCTAATAAAAGACATAATGTCAACTTCTTAAAATTGATTTTTCATTGAGCCCATCTTATCACTTCGTTCTATCCAATAGGATTTAGCATTTTTATCAAGCTTCTGTTTGAGTATATCTTTCCCTAGAAGACGCATAATAAGACCAGTAGGGAATACAGTTAAGAAATAAACCAGAGTCATTACAATTGGTGCCATGATTGAGCCTATAATCATGCCAAATTTGAACCAAAGCTTATTGGGAATAATTAATATTTTAGGAGCTAAGAAGGCAAGTAATAAGAAAATAATTGAAACAATTATCGCCCAAACTTTGATACCTCCTGAGCTTATTAGTGGATAAAAAGAGACTGTTAAAAATACTACTGAGAATACAATACCAAAGGATTTTTCGGAACCTGAGTTTATCGAAAAGTTACTCATTCCACTCTTTGTAAATCATTTCACAAAATTTAAAATCACTAGTATAGTCTATATCAGTAGATACAACATTATCTATCTTATAAAAATATGGGTTACTCCCTATCGCCGAGCCCCATCTTATCATATCGTCGCGTTTAAGAATGTTTATAGCAAACGATAACGCAACCATACCAGCTAGATCTTGAGATTTTGGATGTGGATATGGTTTAAAGTTAACTGGTTTATCTTTGTAAAACACATATTCTTTTAATTCATAGGCGCTCAATAAACAATCATATTTTTTTGGCAATCTAGAAAACGTTTCAACTGCATGATCATATATATCTGCTGTAACTAATGGATTTGTAATATTTACCCATGCAATATTTTCTCCAGGAATCTCACTTGCCACATATGAGTACACATCACTCATAGGAACGTCACTAGTGGAATAAAATGCATCTCTATAATGCACATCAAACCCTCTTTCGATTGCAATATTCAAAACTTCCTCGTTCTCAGAAGAAATAATAATATTTTCAAAGCTCTTAACACTTTGAAGTTGTTCTAATTTTAATTCATATAAAGTTGTATTACAAAACGGCCTAAGATTTTTTTTAGGAACTCTTTCTGAATCGCCTTTCACAGGAACTAAGGCTGTTATTTTTTTATTTTCCATAATATTTTCTGCCATTACAATTTAAAAAATCTTCAAATGAATCCCCTTTATATTCAGAAAAAGCAATTTTATTAAGTGGATGCTTTCTCAGAAGGAAAGATATATCATTAATTAAAGCGGCCTCATAATCAACTTTCATATCACCAATCATTAGACAATCTTTTTTGTCTACTTTGAGCTTATTTATAGTTTTATTTAACCATTCAATTTTACTTTTTGGAGATCCAAGTATTAAAGTAAAACAATCGTTTAAGTCTAAAGCACTTAAAATTCTTTCTAATTCATTTTGAGGAGTTGAGGAAATTACAATAAAAGTTTGAGAGTATTCATTATTTCTAAGGTAGCTTTCTACTCCAGATACCCATTCGGAGTTAATTACTTTTTCTTCTACAAGACTGCTAAATTTTTCACATAAGTTTTTAACCTTATAATCATTGATTGTTTGATTTGACCATTTTAAATAAAGGGGTATCTTTTCAAATCGAGTCATTCCACCATTAGTTTGGTTGTGATTATATATTTTCATTTCAACATCTTTGCCATATGCCTCAAATAGCTCCATAAAAGCAAATGTTTTAACTTCAACAGAATCCTTTATTACTCCATCAAAATCCCAGAATATTAACTTAAATTGCTCTAAATTCATTTTATCCATCGAATTTCTTAAAGTACTAATCTAAAAAACATTTATCAATCCTTGACTAAGGTTTTTAAATTTGTTTGGTATGATCATAGATTAGCTTTTAAGTATATATATATATATCTATGTGGAATAGTTCCATAATGACTGTATGTATTATGTAAATTTTTAACATAGCATTAAATCAGAAGATTTTATTTTGTTCAAAATTACTAATTGAAGTTCCATGATGGGTAGATGCATTTGAATTATGGGCCATAATAAATGCAGAACTTTTAACTGATAATATTTTTTTTATCATCATAATCCCAGTCTTTGAGATTCATATTCTTCCTGGGGAACCCTTCCTTCAAGATTTCTTCCTAGAAAATAACGAACAACCTCTTCAGTTGCCTCAATCTCCATTTTTAGTCTACAATCAACAGACATAGACCCCATGTGCGAAGTTAATAGACACCTTTCTATCCTATTTAATGGGCCGTTGTATGGCTCACTTTCAAAAACATCAATAGCGGCCCCACTTAAATGACCAGAATCCATAACGCTATAAAGATCATCTTCGTTGATAATCCCTCCACGAGAAGTATTAATTAGTATTGCATCATCCTTCATTAAAAGTAATTGTTTTTTTTGTATTAAATTTTTAGTTAAACTAGTCAATGGTAAATGAAGACTTACAATATCAGCCTCTTTATAAATCTCCTCCTTTTCTGCCCATTCGATGTTAAATTCTTGAGATATATTTTTTTTTTGGTGAGTATATACATCATTAGCTAATATACGTGGGCTTCCAAAACTTTTTAGATGCTGCAATACGCCTAAACCAATTCGTCCAACTCCAATAATTCCAATTGTTACTTCAGATAACCTCCTGCCAAAAAATCGATGCCATTCGCCAGAGTGCATTTTAGAATTTGATACATGCATAGATCTCAATAACGCCAACATCATTCCTATAGTTAATTCTGCAACGGCTGGTGCTGGAGCATCAGGAGTATATGATAATATAATATCTCTTTTCTTAGCTTCTATTAGGTCCACACTATCAAGTCCGATACCAACGCGTGAAATCATTTTAAGGTTCGAAGCTCTATCCATAACTTCTTTTGTGATTTGTTCTGTTCCTGCAATAATTACATCAAAATCGGTAATAATTTCAGCAAGTTCATCACTCGACAATTTTTTATTGAGCGGATTTATAAGGTACTCAATCTTATTTTTTTTAAGAAGGTCTATAGGCGCTTTATTAATTTTTCCAAAAGGCACAGTTGTAATTAAAACTTTCATTATTCTATATAACTAAGATAATAAATTTAATGATATTTTATCAGTAGGTATGTTTCTTAAAATATAAGAATTTTCATGCAACTCATAAATCCTGCTAATTTAGAAATGAAAGTTTTTATTGATAAATAATAATAAGTATTTTTTATTAATCTAGTTATCTCCATTAAATAAATCTCTTGTGTAAACCTTATGTTTAACGTCATTTAATTCATCTACCATTCTATTAGCAACAATTACATCACTGATTTTTTTGAAGTAATCTAAATTGTTAATTATTTTAGAGTGTAGAAATTCTTTTTCACCCTGCTCAGTAAGGACTGGTTCATAGATTACCACTTCAATGCCATTAGCTATAACGCGCTTTAAAATCCCTTGAATGGAGGATGTTCTAAAGTTATCACTTCCACTCTTCATAATGAGACGGTGAACACCTACAACTTTAGGGCTCTTTCTAATTATAGAGTCTACAATAAAGTCTTTACGCATTGAATTAGCATCAACAATGGCAGTGATTAAGGCATTTGGTATATCTTCATAGTTAGCTTTAAGTTGCTTAGTATCTTTTGGTAAACAATAACCTCCATAACCAAAAGATGGGTTGTTGTAATGTGACCCAATTCTTGGATCAAGGCACACACCTTCAATAATTTGTTTAGACTCCAAGTTATGAGTTTCTGCGAATGAATCAAGCTCATTAAAGTATGAGACTCTCATAGCGAGGTAGGTATTGCTAAAAAGTTTAACTGCCTCTGCCTCAGAAGAGCCTATAAATAGAACATTAATATCTTCTTTGATTGCACCTTCTAAAAGAAGATCTGCAAATTGTTTGGCTTTATCTGATATTTCACCAACAATAATACGTGACGGATAAAGGTTGTCATGAAGTGCCGAGCCCTCTCTTAAGAACTCAGGACAGAAGATGATTTTGTCGGTGTTAAACTTATGTTTGATGCTTTTTGTAAATCCAACCGGGACAGTTGACTTTATGATTATTGTAGATTTAGGATTAATATTAATAACATCATGAATCACAGCTTCCACTGAGGCTGTGTTAAAGTTGTTATTTATAGTGTCGTAATCTGTAGGTGTAGCAATAATGACAAATTCAGCATCTTTATAAGCAAGCTCTTTGTCAAGGGTAGCGTTAAAGTCAAGGTCTTTATTAGCAAGAAAATCTTCAATTTCTTTATCCTCAATAGGAGAGATTTTGTTATTTAGCTGTTCAATCTTCTTGGGGCTTATATCCAGAGCAATTACTTCATGATTTTGAGACAAAAGCATTGCATTGGAAAGACCAACATAGCCGGTACCAGTAATTGTGATTTTCATTTAACTATCAATGTTTAGAAAATATATTCATCAGTGATTAGTAAGGACATTTAATATGTGTTTGATCTTTTAGAGGACTTTATTTCTTGCTTTAATTAAAACAACTATGATAGACAGCAATACGCCGATTAAAAGACTACGTAAAATCATCATGGAGGAAATATAAATTGGACTGTAATATATCACCATAGCCGTTAATATAGTCAAAGCCATTGTAAACATTACAATTGATTGCTTTGATTCAACAAATATGAGCCAAACAATTTTGAAGTCCATCCAATCTTCTTTCTGTTGTATATCTTTAGGCATTAAATTTTGCCTTATATTTATTAAAATCTAGGATTAGTAAGATTATCTCAAAT
>Ga0315330_10000217_pt1 | contig 33386 bp, 70 predicted proteins | sample M140m34915metaG_FD_203453 | JGI IMG/M metagenome (GOLD analysis project Ga0315330, IMG submission 203453) | Ammonia-oxidizing marine archaeal communities from Monterey Bay, California, United States - M1 40m 34915 | ecosystem: Environmental > Aquatic > Marine > Intertidal zone | place: USA...
TCTTACGGGATATAATGCAGCTTGATCTCTACTCTTTAATCCAGGGCCTTTTCTTTCTCTTGCCATTATAGTTCTTCTTCGTCTTCTTCTTTTTGTTTATCTACTAACTCTTCTTTGATATCCTCAGATTCTTCTAAAAGTTGCTGTAAGGAATCAAAATCTAAAAAGTCTTCACCGGTAGCACCTTTAGCTTGTGCTATTTCCATTCTTTGTATAATGGTAGCAAGTTTAACTAAAGCGTCATCATTCTTAACCCCTATTTCCATATACTCCTTAATCATAGGGACAATTAATGTTGCATCACCGATATTCTCTATAAGAGGTTTAAGTTCTCCAATAAGTGCTTTTACTTGAGATTTAGTCTCTTTAGAGTTATCGTAGATTTCGCCAAAAAGATCAGATAAAGATTTACCTTTAAATATTTCTTTGTCAGTACTCATACGTTTTTATATATAAATAGATTTAAAGTTCTTTTGTGCGAATTAAACCTACATCATTATATTTATCGTATAGAACGTAAAACTGTTCTTTTAACTTATTTACTACCTTAGTAAGGTGTGGAGTCTCACAATCAGTCATCTCTCTTATGTAAATATAAAGAGCTTTTTTCTTAAATATATCTAAATCTTGTCTTGTTCTAAATATAGTTAATATAGCATCTGCTATCTTCCTTTCACTTTCTTTAGTAAATACCTCATCTAAAATACTATATGCATGGTCAATATACATATCTAAAAATTGACTGAGGGATATAGAGTGTTCTTCGTTCTTGATATACGGAGTTTCATAAGAGTCTTCCATATCATCAAAACTCCCTATCTTTTTTAGTTTCTTATAATTCTTATTATTATAGTTGATTAACCACCTTTTAACAATCGTACCAAAGTATGAATAAGCTTTAGCTCCATTGTCTTTATCAAATTTCATTATTTTCTCTTCAAGTAACATAGAGACTATTTCATGCTTTAAATCTTCTATTTTATCTACATCAGTGTAGTAAAATTTAAAAGTATGTATAATATTCTCTGCTAGTTTATAAAAGGGAAAGTAGATGTGTTCGGTAAAGATAGAGTTTCTATACTCAATATCTTCTGAGGCATTATATTTGTTTATGTATTCTTCAGTTTCTTTTGTAAAGTAGTTAGCTTTTGATCTCTTTCTTGGCATAATTTTCGGGTAGTTGGTATTGATCCAACGTTTTCTGTATCAGTTTTAAATTTTCAAAAAAATAACCGACCTCGTCATCAGACTTGAAAACCCCTTTTTCGTCAAGTGTGTTTAGGTGCTTTTGTGATTCTACTATTATATTAGATACATTAACTAAGTAATTTGCTTGATTAGTTGTTACATCTTCATAATTCTCTACTTTCTTAAGTAGATTATATATAATATATGATAAAATAATTGTAATTCCAACTAATATTCCGGAAATTATGTAAAATGTAGTAGGATTAATGTTCATATTATAATTTTTTAAGCATATCTGTAAGTCCTTTTGAGGAATTTACTCTTCTGCCAGTTGAAGTTTGTGTTTTGTTAGTTTTCGGTGTTGAAGTACCGCCATTTCTTTTCCACATATCGTACTCCACTTTAGAAGCTAAAAAATCTGCTGTATGTAGGACTGAGATGATAGATGTTTTTTGTCTAGAGGATTCCATATTACTAAAGAAATAAGCTTCATTTGCTTTATCAAACACTCCATCATGTAACCTAATAGCTAAAAATTCCTTTTGAGATACTTTTATACCAAATTTCTGTAAGATAAATAGAGATCTATCTGGAATAAGCATAAAATCTAAATCTCCATTGTATGTATATGCTTCTGAGAGTTTATCTCTCCTCCATTTATCGGTCTGAGGTATATAATTTGGTGAATCTCCATCACCTAATTTACCTAAATCATGAAATAGAGCTGAGAATACTAATTCCTCTTCGGTATAATCTATATTACCGCCCATCTTTTCATATAACTTATGTTGTTCTAAAGCATACTGAATTACCCTATTAACATGGTCTACATAACCACCAGCAAAAGCATTGTGATACCAAGTACGTCCAGAGGCAGGAGCCATAACATAATTGTCTTCCATGTGGTTTAACATAGAAAGAACAGCATCTTTCCTATCACCAATGTAGTGATTAATGATATTAACGTGTTTTTCGTAGTTTTTTTGTATATTTTCGGCACTTAACATAGGTATCCTTTTTCTTTTAAGTTATTATTTAATTATATTATTAATTTATATTATATATTATTTAAATACTTAATATATTACTTAATTACTTATTAATTTATAATTAACATATATAGAAGATATTAAAAATAAAGCAGAAAGGCAACTATTCTATAATATATTTTCCTATATAATCACTCTTTTCTACTGAATAGTTACCGGCATCCCATAATACTTTCATATAAACCGTGATTGTATCACCTAAAAACCCTTGTGGAATAGGTCCAACTGTACGTTTTGAGGTAAATCTACCGTTAAAATCATCTGAGAAGTATATTCTAGTGTCATTTTGTACCACTGGAAATACCATTCCTTCGAATTGATTAAGGTAAATTGTAGTGTCTTGAACAGCTATAGGGTAACCTTCATACGTTTCTAAACCGGTAAATGAGTTGTATAATGGTAAAGTAAACGCTAAACTATCACCTAATACGTAATAACTATCGGTATCAAATTCAGCAGACACTACGGGTTGATCATTGTAATACCATTCGGGAGAGGTACGGGATGCTTCAATGTTTAACGTAAAATACGGGTCGTACACACTATTCCACTCTAAATCTACATGTGTATAACCGTTACTGTCTACGGGATAGTTACTAAATATATATGCATCACAATCACCACTTTCACATGTGTTAGGTATCAATACTTCTTTTTCGCATGAGGAAATGAGGGCGATTATGGCCAAGGACGCCGCCGCGCGAAACGCGCGAAGTTGCCACGAAATTTTATTATTCATTATCATATAACCTTTATTTTAATTTATAATTAAAGATACGAAAAATAAGTTAGTTAGCCAACTATTTTAGTGACTATTTTAAGAAAGGTTTGTTGATTATATCGTAGACTTCTTCTAAAACTAATAGTTCTTTATATTCGACTATTTTAGCACATTTCTCATACTCTTCTACTTTTATAAAGAAATTTGTTAGTTCGTCTAAAGCTAACGAGATTTCATCTCGAGAATAGCTTTCTCCTACATGGTAGGCTATTTCTAATTGTCTAATATCTATTCGATTGAGGTAGCCGTAAAGCTTATTGTAGTATTTGTGTTTTATATGTCCTTCTTGTCTTTCGAACATCTCTGGGTACTTACGATGATATATAAGAGCCATAAGCCTATAGTTCTCTAACCCTCTAAGTACCATACCCATTAAGACAAAAGGGTTTTTAAGAACATCTTGCTGACCGTGCTCTATGTAAATCTCTTCGTCACCTTGTTCAAAGATGCTGAATAACGTATGTGGATCTAACTTATTCATCTGATAATAAATAGGTAGTTTGTATAGACGGAAAAATTTGTCAAAAAATTTCCCCAAGATCTGTTGGATTTTAACCAAAAAGTTCTTATATTAAATAATATATAGAAAGTCATATGTCACAAGTAGAAGATATGTTATATGCTGCACACGCTCAAGGTAAAAGAGAAGAGCTACTTAAAAGAGCCGAGAAAATCCGGTCGGCACCGCAACATAAATGGTCTGAACAGTCTGATGTATATAATTTAGCATGGAGAGAACTAGTCAAAGAGGGTATAATCTCAGAGACCACATGATAGATAGCCTATATATAGTAAATAACTTATATGTTAATAATTAAAGTAAAGAAAGGTGAACAGATAACGAGAGCCTTAAAGAGGTATAAACAGAAAGTCCGTAATACCAAACAGATTCAATCCATTAGAGAACAGAAGGAGTATATAAAACCCTCTATGAAGAAGAGAAAAGCCAAGCAAAAGGCCATTAAAACACGTAAATGGATAGAAAAATATGGAGACGAACAATAAAAAAGACATTTCTACCTTAATTTATGTACTAATCCTTGTTATAGTATATTGGTTATCTTATATTATTGTATAAACATATATAAATATATATTACTATATACCTAAAAATCGTAGGAATTATGCGAATAGGTCTGGCAGAATCTTGCAGATTACCAACCCTTTAGGGAACTATACTGTCAGTGTTATATCAGAGTGATATCTACATGCCATCACCCGGAGGGCAGGATGCCGACCAGGTTAGACAAGATTAAGGGTAAGTAAGGTTAAGCCTTGTATCTTCTTCTTCTATATAGGATAAAGCTATATATAGTGAGTATTGCCATAGATATACCTAATGTACGTTCAGGATATACAAATACCTGATATAGTAGATCATTAAACAATTGTATCATAGCATAGCCTATACCTGTAACTATTATAAGGCCTATAAAGACCATTGCTGTATATAGTATTACTTTCATATTATTTCTTCTTTGGGTGTACGTTACCTACTTTAATATCTTCCATCTTAAACTTATATGTAGTTCTATTGCCCATCATATCGTATGTATAAGCAATCATAGAGGTAGGACGTTTATCCCTAGAGTCTATATTCATACCAGACCAATACTTATCGCCCTTATATATACTCCAGTCCTTACTATCGTTAAACTTATAATGGTAACAATATATCTCATATGGCTCTCCTTTATAATTGATGGATAATACATCCATATCTGACATGTGCTCCATACTACTATAGAGGCTTTTACCTATCTTTTTCTTTGTACTGTAGTTCATAACCTTTATTTCTTTAACCTTTATACCTAAATATAAGAAAAAATACCGTACGAACCAACTCTTTTCATATATATTTTTTATTTTCTAGAGGAAAAACTTTTAGGGAGACACACAAGACTGATGTTTACCCTTCATAATCTATACAACATACCGGTATTTTTCTATACAATATAATATATCTTTATAGCTTTATATGTGTATATCAATATATTAATATATACGTTTATAGTATTAGATAGTCTTTAGGTGTAAGAGAGTACTTATACCCTTTATCTACCTTCATATGCCGGTATCTCTCTTATTATCTTATGTTTAATGATATAGAGTATTCACCATAGTCTATCATTCTCAGACACATGCTTTAGCATGCATACATATACTCGTTTACTTACGTTTGCTATATATCGAGAGGTCATTCAATTGTTGGGTAGTACCTTCAAACCCCGGCATATCTTTATTCGTCGGATGAACGTTAGTGAAATCCGCGCGTGGCACCTTCGGTGGAGAGAGAGAAACGCCCCCTCGCCCCCTTTCGGTTTCATCTAAACGCTTCATATCAAAGCCCCATCCTCTTAACGCATCATCTATAGATAGAAACATTTCACTTTCGTATTCATACATTATTCCATTTGTACACATAACCTTTATTTATTTAATTTATTTTATTACTGAGCTATTAATGATAGTACTAATAACATTCCCATTATGCCTAATACTCCTATCATTGCCATTATCGCATGACCTTCTACTTGTTCTTTTCTACGACCTTGCCAATCGTTTGGGTTCCATTTTTCTTTTTTCATAATTAATTTTTATTACATAAACTTTGGTATCCTAAATTTTAACATAGGTTTACCGTTAATTGTAGGTTGACCTAATTCGTCAATTCCTATTTCTTTTACCTTTACAGGCTTATTTCTAAACTTACCAACCATTATAGTATCACCTATTTCAATTGGAAGTATAAATTCTTTACCTTTATATGTTGCTTTCATTTAAACCATATTAATAATATATTAATCGAAATCAATATATTTGTTATTACTGCTTGTAGTATAATTAATGTTCTGAAGAATGCTACTTTGTCTGCTTCTCTATTTGTATCGCCAATCTTTTCTCCTAAAGCTTTGGCCCACAATCTCCATAATTTTGTCATACTAGAAGTTTTTATCGTCTGGATCTAATTCATCTACTACATGATCCTTCCACCATTTATACGCTAATTTATCCATCTCATAACTCATATGTAATAATTTATACACTGAGTTAATAATTTTATCTGTTGCTTTTTTAATTATATCTCTCATATTATCTCCAAGGTAGCATTGACATGCCTATCATATTTAATATAAACTCTATTACTATTACAAATAATAATCCTCCTACTATTTGCCAAGCCCACCATTTCCAGCCTTCTAAACTATCCACCCATTTACGAGTCTTAGATTTTCTAGCTTTATCATATAAGCCACTCTTTTCACCTACTTCACCTGCCCAGTAGTTTGGATCAATCCAATCTTTTAATTTTATTAAAGGGTAAAATATAAAAGTCAATACTCTATGTAATTTAGTATTTCTAATTATTATACTTAATATTACTGCGAATATTAAAGTACCGGCTGCAAGTAAGTTTATAATTGTTTCTTCACTCATTTTATTTTATATTTCTTTTTCCAAGTCTTTTCAAATCCTTCTCCAACTCCTAATTGAACTATCTCTGCTCCTTCCGGAAGATGTTTACTTCTAGTTGATATCAAAGGGTCTACTGATCTAAGATCTCTAAATACCTTTATCCAATGTTTAGATCCCCATTTCTTTTTATATACAACTACTATAGGTATTCTTTCCATTATATTGAATCTCCTGATAATACTTTCCAAGATAAAGGATCTCTATTTCTCTGATACTGTGCCATACTCCATTCTAATCTATCTGTTTCTATTTCTACTGTGTACTCATCTCCTTCTACTGGAGTAATTAATATTTGATATTTAATCATTCTTATTTATTTTATTTTGAAACTTCATAAACGATCCTTCCTCATCGTTTGATAATCCTCCTATAGTATAGATCTTATCATGTTCTTCTGACCAAGGTCCAGGTTTATCAGCCCATTCTAAAAACTCTAAAACGTCAGGATCTTCAAAGCACGGTTCGTCAATACCAAGTAACTTATATCTTTGATCATATATACCTCTCAAAGCTTTATAATAATCCTCTATAAACTTTTCATCCTTGTGACCTTCGCTAGGTCTTAGGATATTAAGCCAGAAGTTCTCAATGAACTTTCTGGCCGTATCCATGTGGTCTGCTGAATTACAACAATTAACAATCTTAACACCTTTCATATAGGCTTCTCTTGCTTGCTTTAATCTATCCATTAAAATAAACTTAATTGGTTAGACATTTGATTACCAGTGATCTGAAATACACTATCTACTTTTCTGGTAGGTCTAAACTCCTCACCAGCATTATCGATAAGCATTCCGTCTTTAACTGTAAAAGCATGCTTACTAACTCCAACTATAAAAGTACCTTTAGGATTATCTTTCATAAAAGACTTAACCGTCTTTTTTCTATTAACAATCTCTCCATACAATTTATACTGATTAGTAATTCTACCTTTAGGTAAAACTTTAATATTAAAATCTCTATTATCAATAGTAAAACCAGACTTTTCTAATTTCTGCATAGCCGTAGCAACAAACTGCGTACCTTTACCTTTTTTTCTATCGAATTCTTTCTTTACGAACTTATGAGCTGAATCATAATTAGAACCTGTAGCAGCAGCTACCGCTCTTACAAAACAGTCATTCTTTTCATCTTTAGCAATTTTGGAATTACTATAACCTTTAATTTCATTACTAGCGTAACTATAATCTAATACTTTGTTCATAACCTTTATTTAATTTAATTAATATTTAACTTCCTAACTTTATATCTAAATATAAGAAGAATTAAGTTCCTAGGCAACTTTTTAAGCAAATATTTCCCAGTTTTTTTCTTCTTCTAAAGCTTGAATCTCATAAGGATGAGTAAAATAATCATGCCCCATAGTTCTATACCTTTTCATCCAAATTGGAGATTGTAAGTAATGTCTATATTCATGAATTAAAGTCTCAATAATATGTCTACGAGATTCCATTTGAGGATAGTAAACGTAAATAGTATTATCATCAGAATCAAATTCAGCATGAGGATTTTCATCTCCTGTAGCATCTTCTATACCTGAGTATCTAGCATAGATGTTGTGATGAACTTCAACAAAAGGAGTAGTATCAAAATACTTAGAGAAACCATAATGCTTTTCTATCTTAGGAAATACTTCCTTTATTACTTTATTTACTTCTTTACGAGTCATAACCTTTATTATTTATACATAAATATACGAACTATTTTCCGGAATAGCAACTATAAACACTGTTTTCTGTATAGAAATATGTCATCAATAATATAATTTAAATCTAATTGAGCTTGTTTAATATTATTGTTATCAATTAATTTCTTAACTTTATTTAATCTCTCTATTATTTCTTCTCCGCTCATAAGGAATTAATAAAATGAATAGTCCAAGCAACTAATCCGTTTAATTGTAATACAACTAAATTCCATTGTCTCCTAGTAGTAACCTGTACTAATACGCAGCAGAAACCTATAATGAAAAGGACTGGTTCTACAGTCCATTGACCTGCCATTAAGAATGCTGCACCCATATAACCTACTCTACTGGCCATTCTCTCTGCTGGAGTAAGTTTTCTATCTCTAACCATAGTTTTTAGTATGGCTCTTCTCCACTGCTTATTAAAGATTGTTTTACTTCCCATCTATCTCTTACTACAGTTTTTAATATCTTCGTAAATATCCTCTTCAGTTATTCCAAAGTTTATTCCTTTATTATAAACTCTTTTGATATTACTCCATTCATTCTTTCTTTTCTTACCGGTTTTACAATCATGCTTATGTTTACCAAACCATTCACCGCACTTACATTTAAGCCAATTATACGTTAAAAGGATCATGGGGGAGCCGGCTAAGGCGGTTATGATGTTAGGATGCCAATGCTCCCCACAGAATCCAAATGCATGTTTAAAAAATTCTATCATATTAATTCAATTGTTTCTTTTATATGTTTACATTTACGATGAGCGATATATCCCCAACAATCACAATGCAAACCATTCTTACCTTCTTTTACAGTATACTCTTTATCACTAGATGCAGATTTATACTTCCAAGATCTTTTTTTCTCTTTTATAAATAACTCCTGAAATGGTTTTTTATCTATAATAATATCATCTAAAGTAGTTTCAGAATGAACTTCAGTCCATGAAGGCATATGATAAGTCTTACCATTAATAGTAGAAATTGCTCCTCTACCTAAATTAGTATAAGGTACCTTATAAGAATGCCTGACTACAAAGACGGATGAACCTATGTCTCCAGGAAGTTTTAACCCTCCCTTAGAGAACATAAGCTCTTCTTTTCCATCGATAGTTACTTTCCATAATGCCATTACTCACCAGCTGCTATAGTACCCATCCAACCAATTCTATTAGGAGTACTTAAGTTAAACATTCTGATTGACATATCTCCACCTCTACGATTTTTAGAGAAGAAGAAAGTTCTATCACCTTCTTTTGACCATTTCATATGAGCCATACCAGTCATCATATGCTTGAATCTATTACTACCAGCGAACTCTCCACCTTTAGTAACCTGCTGAATAACCAAGAACGAAGTATTCGTTTTAAGATTATTATTACCTAAATTATGTTTTTCAAATAAATTAAGTAATTCAGTTTCAGCTTTCTTAGAAGACATCCAACCTTTAGTAGTATCAACAACAGCATTTTGAATCTCTGCCATACTATCGATAAGAACAACATCCCATCCTTCAGAAAGAATACTCTCACAAACTTCAAGAGCACTATCCTCACAATGATCTCCCATAAATAAGATCGGTAATTGACCGAACTTAGGGAAACGTTTTACATATCCAAACATATCAATGCTATTCATCTCACCAGAAATAAATAATACTTTTTGACCTCTTTTTTGAAGATCAGCTAACATATCAAGCATTACAGTAGTCTTACCAATTCCTGGATCTCCTACAATTGCATAGTTAGTACCTTTCATTAAACCTCCTTCAGAAGAGAAGTGAGAGTCAACTACTCGCCCAGATTTCATCGGACGGAATAGAGAAGAATCAAATACTAGATTCTCCATTTTAACAGTTTTTACATTTTTTAACATCATAACCTTTATTTAATTTAATTAATAACCTTTAACCTTTATACCTAAATATAAGAAATATTTAGTTCCTAGGCAACTTTTTTAAAGGTTATTTTCCGGAAATGTTGGGTTTTCCCATCATTACCTTTGTATGCTTTTGACCTCCGATTTTTCTATCGTAAGTACCATCTCCGTTCCATTCTATTTCTTTTCCTTTAAGAACACTCCTAACAGTATCCTCATCATCAACAACTGGAACTCCTTTTGCTTTTAAAATATCAAATAACTTTCCGGAAACCTCTACATAGTTACCTTGAGTTTTTAATTCTTTAGCTTTATAATTTACAGCAGCTGATTTTGCTGGTTTAGATCCGTCATGTCCTAATCCAACATGTTTGATACCGCCTGCTCTTTTTTTAGCAATTGCAACTGCATCATTTTCTGGATCATCATCTAAATCTATTACTGTAAATATATCTGCTGCTGATTTAACGTCTTCAGGAGATGTTACGTTTGGATGTCCTCCTAAAGGCTTATAAGCAGTATCAATAAGATCATACAATTGCTTTTTTAAATCCTCTACTTCCTGAGAAGATAAAGGCATCCATTTATTCTTTTGTTCTGAAAGTATTTTAAGCAGTTTCATTTATTACCGTTTCATTATAAATATCTTTGAAAACATTTACCGGAGTTCTGTGACCATGACTACCTAAGTTAAGTTTAAAAGCAGTACCTCTTTCTTGTAACATATCAATAGTCTTATAAGGAGAAATAATCTTATCTTCACTACCTAAAGAAACATAACTAAATCCAAACTCCTTACCGTAAGGTAACTTTTTAATAATATTTCTACTGTGTAAAGCTGGGTTAAGTAGAATAGTTTTGATACCAAAATGACTAGCTAAAGCATCAGCAAAATAACCACCCATAGAGGAACCTATAATAAAATCAGGAGCTCCTTCCTTAGTAATCTTTCTAAATAACTCACCAAAGAGTTTATGATTAGAATAATCCATAACAGGAGCATAAACTTCAGTAGCATTCTTTTTCAAGAACTCAACTTTCGGCCCTCCTGCCTCAGACTCTAAACCGTGAAAATACCATACTTTCATATCCTAACTTTTATACCTAAATATACGAAAAAATACTTTAGGAACCAACTATTTCTATAGTATATTTAATTTTAAATTTATCTAATATCTGGGTATATAATTCTAACCCAGTATAAGTTTCTTGAGATTCTCCATTCTCAGTAGTAATTCTATATAGTTTCATACTCTAAGTCTGTGTCTATTTCCTTTAAGATACTAACTGCTTCTTTGAGATGATCAATCATTTCATATACCATGTAATCTAATTCTGACGATCTTTTACATTTATTAATTTCATAAATAAATGAATCAATAGATTCTATCTTATTAACCGCCATTTGTAATTGCGGGACGCAGTCCCATCCGTCTTCTTTTGTTTTTATTATTGACATAACCTTTATTTTTAAATTTATCTTCTAACTTTATGCAGATTACTTCCCCATCCGGTTCTTCTATCCATAGCTGCTACTCCTTCTGCTACAGCAGGATCTTTAATAATTTCAGTTTCACAGTAAGTAGTCTTTCCGGAAATGATATTTCTAACATACCATCTGGAGGTACTACTACACTTTACACAAGTTTTAGTATTCGGTAAAGCTTTAATCCTCATAGGATTTATTTCATTATAACATTTACAACACTTCATACTAAAACGGGAATGGTTCGTCTTTTTTTCTAGGTTTAGATATATCATCTAATTTTCTAGTTTGCATACTTGCAAAAGGAGCATCGTATATATTCAAGATCTGAACATGGTCTCCGCCAATTCCTTCTTTTACTTCATGAGCTTTTTTTCTAGCCATATAATCATTATCTGCATAGACATAAAAATCTACCGTGACTGCATATCTTTTTTTATCTTTCATATTAAGCAAAATTTATATTATCTTCTAAATTATTTTTAATTATAACAACTAAGTCAGCTTCAGCATCTCCTAGTTCATTCCATTCCCATAGTATAGAATCAGCTATTGCTTCTATTCTTTCTCCGGGCATTTCAGGAAACTCTCTTCCGCTAAGTTGTTCGTGGGCGATGAGCTCTAATAACTCACCAACTAAGTAATCTTTATTTATTCTAATCATAACCTTTATTTATATCTAAATATACGAAATATAACGCAATTTAGCAACTTTTTCTTTAAAAAAATAGCAGTTAGGATGAGTGTCAGATAATCTCTCTGTGATAAGGACTTTCGGTCTTGATATAGACCTCGATTATCTCCTGGTTATCACACCAGTTTTTTTCTTCGTCTTTTAAAGTATTCAAAATTTATACTTCCAAAGTCTCGCCTCATTCTTTAGTTGCTTTCCTTTTCCCTTTATAACCGGCGGTACTTAGTAATAACCTTTCAAATTCTAGATAGTATTGATACGATCTCAATCATTCGCGACAGTTTAACTTCCCTTTCGGGGAAAACTCTGTCCTGCTATTATTTCAAAGAACTTAGAGGCTCAAGAATTAACCTGATCTTTGTACTTCCTCTAACTTTTATACCTTAATATACGAACTATTACGCAATTAGGCAACTATTTTAAACAATCTTTTATAATTTGATAAATAAAAACTCCAAATGACCAAGGCCAAACAAAAATGTGAAATACTCTTTCTCTCCAAACAAATGCTGAATTAAAAGGTTTAGGGAGATTGTTACAACAATACCACTCTAACCAACCTGACCAAAGAAGTCCTAAAGCTACATATGATAGGATATAATTCATTTTGTATCGAATAAATTTTCTAACTTCTGTTGAAGTTTTTGAATCTGTAGTTTCTCTTTAAGAGTCTTAATTCCTTTTTTTAATTTTAATTCTAAGATCTTAGTAACAATGTCTTTTCTTTCCATAAATTATTTTAATATAAATATTCTACTTCCACAATACCTGGATGCAAATTAGTAACAAAGCCAAACATAGACTAACAGCTGTTTTTGGATTAATACCTTCACTGAAATGATAATTTACAAATATTGCATATATTATCATCCCTACTCCAAACCCTATAAACCTAGCTGGCCATAATAAACCTCCCATTCCGGAAACCGCATACTTGGTTCCCCAGATATAAAAATAGGAGAGTATCATTCCTGCTGCTGCTACTAAAGTGACATTGTTCTTAAACCAATCGGTTGATTTTAAGAACTGTCCATTTAATTGGTAAAATGTTAAAACGTGTGCAACGAAGAAACAACCTACTCCTATTAATAAATCAACTACTTTCATTAGCTATAAATTACTATCCTTTCATTATTAGCTTCATTTAAGAGAGTCCTAGAGATACTTCTACCTCTAGGTTTCTTTTGTAGTCTCTCATACCTGTATCCGTCAATCTCAATGTGATGACCTTCATCTAATATATCTGCAATTTTAGCATTTATTTTTATAGATGGAAAATAATATAGTTCATTCAAATTCATATTTAAAGTTTTAAATTAGTATTAAATTAACGCTGTAGCTAATTGGAATAATTGTTTATTCACTTTAAGCTCCTTCTCAAAAGATTTAATCTTTCTCACCTTTCTAACATTAGCACCTACTAACGCAGCACTAAATTCTCCTTGAGTAATCTTCTCTTGAACTACATTGAATACTCTCCAAAGATCATCTCCTTTATCCGCATCTCTCTTAGGATCAAGAATATCTTCAATAGTTTCTTCATCATAATTGAACTTCTTAGCTTCTTTAGAACCAGGTTTAATATTAGCTCTAATTAACATAGCATCTAAAGCTAACTTATTCTTCTCATCTTGAGTAAGAACTCTATTTTTCATATCATTAAGAACTTGAACTTTATTAGGTAAATCAGCTACTGCATCATTTACTACTCCTCTTAGTTCATCAAAAGTATAACCTTTATGCTTGATCTTAAAATCACTAAATTGCTCATCAGCAACTACTAGTCCATTAGAACAAACTAATCTAAATATACCTACACTAAATTTAAAAGCTTGCATACCATCATGAGAGTTAGTCATAATGATTCTTGGAAATGCATCATCTCCATTTTCACCTTTAATCTTAATATCAGGATTCTGGAAAGCTATCATATGCTTACTAAAGATAGTAGATTGATTTCTACTTTTTCTTTGAGCACCTTGAACAGGTAACCAACCTAACTTTTCTAAATCGTCAATAATTGTTTCAGTATTAACAAATAAATACCTACCACTAACCTTACTATTTGTAGGTTCAGTAGCAAATGCAAGAGGACATACTTCTCTCAATTCATCTTTTGATAAATAAGTTTCACTCTTGTTCTCGAAATTTAACATAATGTCTGCCATTTTTATAACCGTTTTTAAAATTAATATACTTAAATATAAGAAAAAAAACAATGTGAACCAACTAACTCACAAAGTTTTTTTAATTTATTTCCTCCCAGTCGATATCGTCTACGAATCTAACCATAAGGAATTGATCTCCATGTCTTAATACATGATCACAACCTAACATATCGCGCCAAGCTTTCAGTCCTTCCATATTACCTTTTACTTGAGTCACTTTGATAGTTCTCTTCAAATGATACATCCTACCGTTAAATTCTACTAACTGTCCGAATCCCATTCTTTTATTGCTTTTAGTAATAGAAATACATCTATCTGTTCATCACCTAAATTCCATTCCTGGTAGTTTTTCATGCACTTATTTAAAGCTTGCTTCCATTGAGATTTAGGAAGAGTAATTTCAAATGCATGACTGTCTTCTTCTGTAAAAGTTATAGAAAAAAGATTAGCTGATTTAGTTTTATCTTTAAGTGCTTCAGCAATACCTAACACTATATAATCAGTAATATCTCTACTCTGTTCTGAAAATAAGTTTTCGAATTCTTCTGTTGATTCGAATTTAAGCTCTCTCATTTGATACTTTAATTACTTTATTACTATTTTTTCTTTCTACTATTTCATTAGTAGCAAACATATAAACTGGACCGTTGTAGTCGTAAGTTGTAAATTTTATATCATTATAGGTTTTGATATCTTTACCTGGTTGTTGAATAGGTTCTGTAATTCGTCTACATCCATCAAATGATCTAAACTCTCTTCCTGTTACTCTATACCAAGTTTCTTTGATACAAACTTCTAGTACCCCAGCAGTATTAAAGTCATACTCTAATTTTCCTGTAAAGCCTCTTTTTTCTGCCATTATCTTTCTAGAATTACAAATGAACCAAAGTAACCGTCAAACACTTTAATAAGATTTTCATAATCTCCTGATGTCATACTATCACTAACACTTTTAAAATCTAATCCTAATTGTTGACAATAAGATTTAGCGTAACCTAATAATACAAATGCGTTTCCTTCTGGTCCTGTAAGATCAATAATGATTGGTCTTTTTTTATTTACTTGTTTTTTTCTAATCATAACCTTTATTATTTATATCTAAATATACGAAAAATCTAATTAAGAACCAACTGATAACCACTAAATTTTATCATATAACTAGTAATTTTTACTCCGTTACCATCCTTTCTAACTTTACCAGATCTAAACCATTTATAAACACTTCCTGCTCCTCCAAGATGTGCTGCTGCTAATAAACCTGATTCAGTAACTAACACTCCATGCACTACTTCACCTTCATACTTATCTATATACTTCTGTAATCTTTTCTTATTAAACTTTAGTAGTTCTTGCATAGCAAATTCTTGAAGATCGGGACTATTTAAAAAAGCTCTCTTATTAACTTTTATCTTTAAAGTCTTTAGAGTAGACTTACCAAATTGATATTTACCCATGTAACCAAATCTATTTACAACATCATACCTGTTTCCGGACTCTTGAAATCCTATTGCATCTAAAAATGCTTCATGATCTTTAGCTTTAAATACTACCTCTGGTTCTACAGTCTCTATTTCTATTTTTTGAATAGGAAGACTTTCTATGGTTTTAACACTAACTTGATATGTTCTAATAGTTTTATATGTGAAGGCAGACATAAGAGTAAAGACTGCTAAACATAGTAATAGCATAAATACTTTTTTCATAATATAATTTTAAGTTTAAAATAAGTCTAAAAAAGAAGTATTTATATTCTTCTCTCTTAACTTTTCGTTTTGTTCTGATTTTCTTACAAGGTCATCAGCAACTTTTCTTTCAAGAGGTTTCTTTTTTTTAAAAGTCGAAAGTTTATTTCTCTTTTTCTTAGTCATAATTATAAATATTATTGACGTGAAATAAATTCCTCACCAGGTTTTTCTTCTTCGTACAAACCTAATTCTTTAAGATGTTCTATATGATGCTCATCTAACTCCCAATCAGGTTCATCATCTTTAGTTTTAACGTAATCTTCCATTGCCTCTGCTTGTTTCTCTTCAATAGGTGATGTTGCATAAAGAAAAGAACAATTATAGCATAGAAACTCTAAATTATCTAAATGATAATTCTTTTTATTACCGTCAATAAAATTAAGAATAACTGGAACTTTTGTATCTGTAACCCTTCTTTCGGAGAATCCACAGTTTTTACATACCTCTTCTACTAACCCTTCAAATATTAATCTCTGTTTTATTTTCTTAGCATCAAAATGTTCTACTGGTAATCTCCCTTCTATCAAATCCATCAATGGTGGTTCTTTTCCTCCATTAGTAAGAAATTTAGGAATACCTTTACCTTCTTGATTCATATGAACTTCAAGTAAAGTCTTACCATTCTCATCCTTATACATTTTAGCATACTTTTTATAATGATTATAAGATACATGTAAGTATCTAGCAGCTGCCATATTAGAACGAGTCATTTTTTGAGCTCTAAGAATATCTTCCTTAGTTAATATTTTAGAAGGTCTAGCCATTAATAATCAATTCCTTTTATCATACCATCAGTATCCATATCTTCATTAGGAGGAGAATCATCTGTTACTATTGTATCAGTATTGATATCTTCATCCATAATAGCTTGCATTTTAGAAGAGACTTTTTCATTTACCTTATCTTCATCTTTATCTAAGTCTAATAACTCTAGAGCTGAATGAGAGGATTTACCAGAAAGTTCTGCTTCTTTTTTTGCAATTGCTACTGCTTTTCTCCTATCCATTATAATAATATCATTATAGGTATGATCTCCAGATCCTTCAACTGTAGTAATACCAACTACTGGTTCTACTGTTGAACAATCTACGCATACATGATATCCAAACTTAGTTTTTCTAAGTTCTGGAAAGGGGTTACCACATTTAGGGCAAGGAATCATCTTTAATTTTTGCATAAATATAACCGTTTTTAATTAATACTAGATAAAGATACGAAAAAATACCTTAGTCTCCAACTAATTTTAAAAGAAAAGGCGCTATTTCTAGCGCCCCTCTTTCTTGTAATGTAATAAAGGTTATTTCTTATCAATAAAGAATTTAGCTAATATTACAAGTGCAACTAATCCAACAAATCCTCCTTCACCGAAAGTTCCGATTAAAGCAGTTAGATTTGCCACTACATCCATTCCGAATATAGTAGTACCAGTTAACACGAACCATAGGATTGCAACAGGTATAACAGCCATCATTATAGCTAATAAACCTCCGAAGAATCCAGTTACATACTTAATTACATTTTCCATAATTTAATAATTTTTAAGTTAAACAATAATTAAAACTTCAGACCAAACCCTAACATCATGTTAGTAGTCTCAGTCTGAGTGTCGTATATAACTTTTGGATCAACGAACACTCCTTTATGGATTGTGAACATTTTACCAATTCCGAGCTTAAAAGTTTCAGTATCGAAACTCTCAATAGCTCCATATGCAAAGAATCCTTTATAGAAATATCTTGCATCTACATCAAACGATAAATCTTCAGAAGAATCAGCCTGTGAGATACTAAATCCAACCATTAGGTTGTCAGTAAATCCATACCCCACTGAAGGAGCTAAAGACCAGTCTTTCCAAGACACGTTAGACATATCGCCGGTACCTACGTACCAGTCACCTTTTTCCTGGGCACTAGCTGAAAACGTGAACGCTACAGCCAATAAAATAATCAATTTTCTCATAATAATTGTTTTGGTTAATAATCGGGTTAATTGAATTCGAGACGATCAGGAAATAATCGCCTACTTTTTTAAATGTCTTTGTAGTGTGTTACATATTAAATATTAATATACGAAATATATCTTAAAGAGGCAACTTTATTTGAATAAATTTATAACTTCCCAAACTTCTTGAGGTGATTTGAAGTTTACCACCTTCGTTTCTTCTTTTACTTGTAACTCTATCGTACCGTCCCATGATTTATCAGGGCTTAGTTCATAAAGATATAACTGTATAAGGGAAAGTTGCTCTTGATTGAAGTGTAACTTAAATAGATTTTCTATTACTCTGAAGTATCTATCTTCGAAACCTATAGTATCAATTCCCATTTCCTGTTGTAGGAACTGACTTCTATCTTGAATCTCATTCATATTTTTAAGTACATCTATGAATAAAGATCTTTGTATCTGTTCAGGGTCTGGTCTTAAAGCTTTTATATTAAACCTTAAGTTCAGAGTATTCTTTAATATTTTCTTTATCTCTTTCTTATCCTTCATCTGATAATTTAGCTGGGTTTTGACCTGAGAGAGCCTTCCTAACTATCTTATCGAAGTATTCTATGTAGACGAAAAAGCCTATGATTGTTTTATCTTTTAAGTTTCTGTCTCTCTCAACTCTTAATTCAAAATCTGATAAGCCATTTTCTAATCTTTTTTCTAACTCTATAGCTATATCATTTTGTTCAGTAGGAGTAATGCCTCCAAAACTAGTAGGTAAAAATTGTATCTTTAATCCTTTCTTTTGAGGATCTTCATTTACGTCTACTTTTAAGAGAAACTTATGACCAGCGAAGTTTATTTTTGCTGCTTCAGAGATCATTTCTTTTATTAATGTTTCTAATTTACTCATAGGTGTGTAGTTTATTACTATAATAAATAGTTAGTTTATATTAAAAAGTCTCAATTTCTATATCTGCATTAGCTAATCCCCAATAAGTACTATTCTTAGATTCTTCGAACCATTCAACCCATTCGTAAGGATCATTATACTTCTGTTTAGAAGGAGAAGTTCCATCATTGCTCATACCTGTATGTGACATATGGTAAAGCGGTATGTTGAATACAGCTTCTAAACCGAAGCCATTAAGGACAGCTTTCTTTTGTATGTTTGTATCGGGATAGCATGCATAGTACATTTGCTCTTCATACCCTTTTATTGTTCTCCATACTTCTTTAGAAGCTAATTGAAAATCACCACAGCAGTTAATTAAGCTATAATTATCATTAGGGGTTACTTTAGCAGTAAACCTTCTTTCTTCTGAAGTCTTATCTAGAATGTTTCTAAATAATCTCCAATCATCTAATCCATTTTTAATAACATCACTATACTCTATGTCCCTTCTAGATAAAGTATAGAAAGTATTCTTATCTGCTGACTTAAGAAAGTTGTTAAATATTTCTTTGTTAGGTGCTATTATATCCATCGTAGTGACTACAATCCAATCTGCATCACATCTCCTTACTCCTATGTTATTAGGTAGAACAGAACCTCCAACGCTAGCATCTGGAGGAGTTAATTGGTTAACTACAGCAGGTGGTATAACAATATGTTTTAACCTTCCTGTCTTAGGTAATCTGTCTTCTATCTGCCATAGTAAGGAACCTCTTTCTTCTGGAGAGTTCCAATCTATATACCATACTTCATCAAATGTTTCTAATAACGATGTTATGCATATAACTGCTCTATCATCTTCTTTGTAGTCGTCGTTACGACCATATAAAATAGCTGCTGTTTTCATACTGTTGATACGCCTTGTTTTTGTACTACCTTAGTAGTACATTGTTGAGCAAAATCTATTGCTTTATTAATATTGTTAGTGTTTAAATACTCTACTACTAAACCTGCTAGGAAAGTATCTCCTGCTCCAGATACGTCTTTAACTGGTACATCTACTGTTGGATAGTTTTTATCTCTAAAGTCACATCCAAATCTTCCTCTTGTAATAATTGTTTTATCTCTAAGTCTTTTACTTTTAGAGAGTACTTTTCTATTCCTTATACCCTCTTGATGATTAATTTTAATAAAATCAATATCGTTACACCAATCACCTAATATTTTTTTAGTATCTAAAAATATAGGACAATCTTTATTTCTAGATATAGCTTCAATCATTTTTTCCTTTAAAAAACCTTTACAGTAATCTGATATAATAATAGCATCATATTTTCCTAACTCTATTTCTATATCATCAGCAGGTTGACATGTATCATTTTCATCTACTCTTATAATAATTTGATTATATTTTTCATCTACATATCTTATTTTACGTATTTCAATTTTATTAGTAATAAGATCTGCTTGTGCTCCTAATGCTACTAAATTTTCAACTACATTACCTGCCATTCCAGGATTAGAAGAAGTTCTAAAAGGTACAATTATAGGTACAGGAGCTTCTGGAGCTAATCTATTTACCTTACCGTACTTAAATATATCTGTACAACTATCTCCTATTACTAATATTTTCATCTTCTTAAAAATTGTCTTCCGGAATTAACTCTATGTCTCCAATACTCTAATAAATCATTCATAGTCCTTTCAAATGATATTTCAGGTTTCCATCCTGTGTGTTTTTGAAACTTAGAAGTATCAGGTACCTGTAAGTCAGCATCTATTGGTCTTAATCTGTCAGGGTCAGTTACTATTTTAATATCTGATCTAGTAGATCGGCTAACTAAATAATCAAGCATATCTTTTATTGAACAAGAATAAGAACCTCCTATGTTATAATATTCTCCTGCTATAGGATTTTCAGTAACTAACATATAATAAGCTCTAACAGCATCTCTAACATCTGACCAAGTTCTTAATGAATCTAAGTTACCTACTTGTATTTCAGGTTCTATTAATCCTGCTTCAATCATTGCAATTTGTTTAGCAAAAGTGGATTCAGCAAATACATCTCCTCTTCTAGGACCAGTATGAGTAAACATTCTAGTAGTCATAACAGTCATACCGTAAGCTTCAGCATAATATCTCCCTAACAAGTCAGTACCTACTTTTGAAATAGCATACGGAGAAGCAGGATGAAATTTACACTCTTCATTGATAGGTAGAAACTCTTTTGATACTCTTCCAAAAACTTCAGATGATGCACATACATGTACAATAGGATTAATATCTTCATCCCTCCATAACATTTCTAATAGTTTAGCAGTTCCTATAATATTAGTATCTAAAGTTTCAAATAAAGTATCAAAACTAGTTTGTGGATAAGACTGTGCTGCAAGATGAAAAACATAATCTGGTTTGGATTTACTTATAGCAGATATCAAAGAAGCAGTATCATTAAGATCTCCATATACCAATTCTATTCTCTCTTTACTATTAATGAGACTGGATAAATGTTCTATATTTTCTAAATTATCATTCCATCTACAAAAACCGTATATTTTCCATTCAGTTTTCTTTAATAAGTAATCAGCTAAGTGAGAACCTACCATTCCTGTAATACCTGTTATTAGTACATTTGTCATTATAGTTCTATTTTCTCTCTAAACGCTTCATTACCTGCTAAAAAGTCTTCTCCTTCAGCTATATAAGTTGCTGAGAACATTCCTCTTGTACAATCTTCTAATTGATTAGCATGTGAACCGTGTATTAAATTACCATGTTGTATGTATAGAGCTCCTCTCTTAGCTTCTATATTATTCTGCTGATAGCCTTCAGGTATCATACAGTACTTACCTGGTTTGTTAGGATCAGAGTAACTCTTTTCCCAATCAGTTTCTAATAATCCTTCTTTATGAGAACCTGGATAGTTAAATATTGCTCCTCTATCTACTGTAACATCATCTAAAAATAGATTAATAGTTAATAGTTTAGAGTTTTGATTCTGACCATATGAATTATCTTGGTGTGGATTCCAAGCTTGCATAGCATTTTTAGTACCCGATTTTTTCCATATCATATGAGTTGATAACCCAAAGAAAGTAGAATCATATAATTTTTCTAAGATAGAACTTATTCTTCTATCTCTCATTAAGTGTCTGAGTACAGAAGAAGTTAATTTACATTCATTTAAGTATTTTATTTTTTGAGATGTTTTTTCAAAGTTAGATATTTTATTTGCTGTATGGGCAATTAAGAAGTCATATCTATCTGGGTTAAGCATATTGTTCCAATCCTTATCAGTATGCATGCTCAATCTTTTATAGAAGTAATTCAATTCTTCTTCTGAAAAAAGATTTTCAACTACTAAATAGCCTTCCTGCCAATATAGATCTTTATTTATTTTTTCCATTCAATTTTATATTTAGGAGGTTTTAAATTATTTTTAAATTTTGTTACTAGTGGTTGGAGTAATCTCCAGTTATTTTGAGCTAATGTTCGAAATGATTCTTCTTTATTACATCCTTTAGAATCTGCAAAACTATTAGTAGTACCTTGATCTTCTAAGTCTTCCCAATACACTCCAGATCTAATACACCTTTCCTCATCATACTGCAGCTTTAACTGTCTAACTATAGCAGCAGTAATAGTGTCATGTTGACTAGGATAATCTCCTTCATCTAAAAAAGGATTTAATAATTCAATCCACTTCTTAGTAGAGATAGGTAACATATCACAGAACTTCAGAACATGCCAATATTCTGGAGTTGTTACAGGTGCGTATAATCCAGTAGCTTTTCCAGTATCTCTACTCATTACAGGTTCTTGATTATAGCCTTTCCATCTTGGATCATCATCAACTACATAAAATTTGTCTGCAGCCATCCAAGCTCCTCTTCCATGACACTCTTCATTGTCATTTACCATTGTAAATATACCGTCTTTGAATGCATCTTTTTTATCTACTATAGCTTGATCCCATCCAGATTTAAGGCCTATTATATCATCTACCATTACCCAATAGAAGTAATATCCTGTTTTTCTTACAAAGTCAGTTCTCGCTTTAGTTAGAGTTTTCCAAGTACCGTGATGCTCTGGATGAAGAAATCGCATACCGTATTTCTTTTTATATTTATCTATTACCTTAGAATACATCTTTATTTGATCTTTATCTATTACTCCAATAATATCAAAATTTTTATGGTTTTTAGCAGTAGAGTAAAATGTTTGTACAGTTTTATCAAACTCTTCTACTCTATCTCTAGACTGTATAAGCACAGCAAGAACTTTATTCTTTGGTGCCATTTCTGGCCATAAGTATAATTGATCGCCTGGTTCTGGTATGTAGGTCATAATACTAATATAAGAATTTAAAATTAAAGATCAAAATTATCTCTATACCAATTCAAAGTTTTTTTAATTCCTTCATTTAGAGTATGCTTTGGTTTCCATCCTAACTCTTCTTTAGCTTTAGAACAATTTAAAAATAATGAAGTAGGTACTGTTGGTTTAGATAAATCATGTACCATTTCTAAATCTTTACCAGAATTTGCAATAACTTTTCTTACTAAGTCTTTTATTTTTATTCCTTGTCCTAAGCCAACATTATATAATTCATAAGGATTCTTTTGATTCTTTAAGGCTTTATCAATAAAATCTAGTAAATCATCAATATATAATAAATCTCTTTTTTCTTCTCCTGAACCCCATACGTTTACTTTTCCGTCTTTAGATGTCATAACCTTAGTAATAGTTGCTCCAGTTACGTGAGATTTTTCTAAATCGTATTTATCATGTGGTCCGTATATGTTAGAATGTCTAAATGCTGTGTATTTAATATCGCTTAATCTAGAATAAAATTCACACATCTTTTCTAAATAAACTTTAGTATGCCCAGCACCATAATAAAATGATTGAAGTTCTTCTCTAGGATCAAAATCACTCTCTTTAAGAGCTGTTTCAGATTTTTGATACATAATAGTACAGCTTGGGAATACAAAATGTTTTACTCCTTGATGATATGCTTCTCTCATAAGTAAAGAAGTCATTACAACATTATCAGTAACATGTATATACGGTTTAGAAACTATATCTTTAGCACCTGTTGTTGTTGCTGCAAAATGCATAACTATATCTACTCCTTCGAAAATATTCTGTAGGTGTTTAGGGTTACGTAAGTCGCTAAACTTCCATTGAACGTTAGGGTGTTCAAAATTAATAGGACGTTTATGGTTTATAGCTATAACTTTATTATCCTTAGAGTAATGCTCTACTAAATTTCTACCAATAAATCCTGTTGCTCCTGTAATTAGTATTGTTTTCATAGTTGTTTTATAAATTGGTTAAATACTTCTTTAGATGTTTTGTCTAGGTTTTTATTATACTTTACTAACTTATCATTACTAATTAAAGGAGTCTTAAAAGTATACTCACCATATTCGGGAGAGGCTTTTAGAATTTCTACTATAGCTTCTAAAGTAATGTTCTCTGAAGAGGTAAAATCAACTATTCCTTTTACTGCCCAATTGTAGGCAAATAAAATAAAGTCTAAAATATCACTATGGAGTATGTAATTAAAATTAGATTCTTTAGTAAGAGACAGTTTTGACTTTTTATCTTTTACTAATCTAAGTACGTTATTAGGTCTCATATATTTTCCTAACATAGCAGGACATCTTAAAATGAGAGGACTTTTACCTAAAGTATTAATTATAGATTCAGCATACAATTTTGTATGTTTGTAATTCATATACTCTTTTTCATAAACTGCTAATGAAGAGATGTATACTATTTTTTTATGAGGTATTTCAGTAAGTTCTTTTGTAAATAGTATATTATCATCTACATATTTAAAATAATCATTAATTTCATTTTGATCGAAACCTCCTTGACCTCCAAATGCACAATGTATTATTAAATCTACTCCTGATGATTTATATTTTTCGATTATTTCTTTTCTATTAGATCTATTAATACCAATACATTCTATCGTTTCACTAATATACTTTCCTAATCCACTATTACAACCTGTTACTAATACTTTCATTTATTAAGCGGGTTAAACTTTTTATCTATTTTATCTGGGTTATTTAAGAACCATTTAATCGTATCTAATATACCTTCTTTAATTCCTATTTCAGGATAAAAACCATATGAGTTAGCTCTTTCCATACTAAATATTCTCTTGGCATCTCCAGAAGGTTTTTCAGGTGACCATTTTATTTCTTTACTAAAGTAATCAGCTACAGTTTCAGCTAATTCTTTTATAGTAAATCCAGTTCCTGATCCTAAGTTCATAGGTTTAGTAATTTTATTTTCTACAGCAAATATCATTCCTCTTGCTACATCTTTAGCATGAATGAAATCTCTTACTGGAGAACCATCTCCCCAAACATCTAATATATCATTTTCAGAAGCTTTTCTAATCAACGACGGTACTACCATAGCATTTTTTAGATCAAAATTATCATATGGTCCATAAACATTTGCTGGTCTTACTATAGAGCATCTACCTTCACCAAATTGTTTCTCATATGCTTCACATTGTAACTCTCCCATTCTCTTAGCCCAACCACCGTACCAATCATTAGGAGATGGAGAACCTTTCCATACATCGTCTTCATAAAATACTTCAGCAGGGGTGTACACTCCTACTGTGCTAGTATACAGATACCATTTAACGTTAGCATTCATAGCTGCTTCTAACATATTAGTATTAAATTGCATCATAGCTCCCATTATATCAGCAGGTTGTTCCATCGTTACTTTAGGAGAACATTTTATACCTACTAAATTAAATACGTAGTCCATATCTATACAAGCGAATTGACATTCTTTATAGTACCTTAAATCAACTTCAATATAGTTAACTCCTTTTGGAAGATCTTTAGGTTCATTAAGATCTGCTATAGTTACTATTGCTCCTCTTTCAATTAACAAATCTACTAACTGGCGTCCTATCATTCCAGCTCCACCTGTTACTAATACGTTTTTATCTTTAAACATTATTTAATTTTTTACAAAGGTTAATAATTTGGTCTTTTGTTAGCTCAGTATGATTTCCTATATAAAGAGCATTATAATGAATATAATCAGCTTCAATTAATTCTCCAACTTTTCTATGATAATATTTTTCTAAGTACGGTTGATGGTATTGATTACCTCCTCCAGCTGTACCTAATCTATATTCTACTTCTTCTTCTTCTAATACTCTACAAACTTTATCTAAACTATCTGATGTATTAACAAGCATCAAAGGTAAAGCAAAGTTACTATTACCCTCAACATCATAGTCGGTATGATATTTATCTGAATCTAAATGGTTAAGCCATAATCTAAAGTTATTTCTTCTAGCTAAGATATTGCCGTCTATTCTATTCATCTGCTCTATACCTAATACAGCATTGAGTTCACTTGAACGCATATTAAATCCTGCTACTCCAAATGTAAATAAAGGATTAAGATTTGGATATCTCTGCTGAAAGTCTTTTTGCATTTTAGGAGATGTCTCTCTTGTCATTCCGTGAGATCTAAATAGCTTAGCTAAATCATATAAATGATCATCATTAACACATACAGTACCTCCTTCAATAGTAGTTATATGGTGCCCAAAGTAAAAAGAAAATAAAGAAATATCTCCAAATGAACCTACTCTCTTTCCTTTGTATGTAGCTCCATGAGCTTCACAACAATCTTCTATAAGCATTATATTATTATCTTTAGCTATTTTTATAATCTCATCATTAATAGCATTAAAACCTAACGCATGAACTAGTACTATAGCTTTAGTATTTTCAGTAATAGCTGCTTTAATGTTCTCAGCAGTAATATTAAAATTAGATAAGGAGACATCAACAAACACGGGAGTCATTCCTAACTGAGTAACAGAAGAAATATCCGATACCCATCCAATTGGAGGAACAATTACCTCTCCAACTCCTTTTAATTCTTTTACCATGGCAATCGAAATAAAGTTTCCGGAAGCACCAGAGTTTACCATTACAGAATGTTTTACTCCTAACCATTTAGACCATAAAGATTCAAATTCTTTTACTTTAGGTCCGTTAGTAAACCTATTACTATTAAGGATAAAATCTGATAATACTTCTTTATCTTTACGAGTAATGTTATCGTTAATTAAAGGCCATTTATATCCCATGTTTAATCTCTTTTAATTTATTAATAATTTCTTCAGCTGTTGGAGGTAAGTTATCTACAGAAGGATGAAAGCCTGCTGTGCGAGGTTTCAATCCCATTGTTCTTACAACTTTACCTGTTGCGATGCTCAATTCATTAGCAATACTACTAGCGGTTCCCTCTACATGATCATCATCTGTTACTAGTCCGCCATACTTAGATGTTTTTAATCCTTCAATCCAATGTTCTTTAATATTAAAAGGTCTTAACCAAAGCTGGTGAAATATATTTAAACTAATATCAGCTTGTATAGCTAATACTTTTAACTTATCCATTTCTAATCTAGTAATAGAAATAGGAAAAATGCTAAAATCAGCTCTTGTAGATGCTTGATCATATAATTCTTTATCATTATCGTATGACTTTCTATGCTCTGATACATAATAAGGATCATCTTCTTTCATGTAAGTATCGTAAGCAGTTTGATATTCTCCAGGTGTCATAGGTGCTATAACTTTTATACCTGGCATTCTTTGAGCCATAGAGTGATGAGAAGAACCTGCCACAGGACCTACACCCCCTTCCATAGCTATACTTCTTACAAAAATAGGGCAAGGTCTTTTCCAAATCTCTTTTGACTTTGCTGCATAATTAACTACTGATGCTAAATTGTACCATTGAAAACCTTGATACCTTACAACGTAAAGAGGTCTCCCTCCTCCTAAAGCAATACCAGTTGCAATAGCTCCACCTGCTACATCAGCCATAGAAAACTCTACCATACCGTCTTCTTCATACATTTCCGGTAATGTTCCCCCTACCCATCCAACTGCTGTTAAACATTGTCCGTAACACTTACCTATACCTTCTTTAAGATGTTTACGTGTAATTTCTTTTATAGTATCTCTAACTGTTTTTGCCATAACTCTTTTATAATTTTTTCATTTAAACTATCTATCTCCTCTGCATCGTTTCCTAATATTGATTTTTCATCTTCATACCTATCAAAATAATCTCCATCAGTTCCTGCACCTGAATGCCAGTATTTTCTTATTGTATTAATATTTAAAAATAAAGGATATTCAAAATTATAATCCTGTAAATAAGTATTAATCTCTAAAGGACTATCTGAAATATTATATGCTTCCATTTTAAATGCGCTTGCTACTTCATCCATATTCCAAACTCTCCTTACTTTTTTCTCAGTTAGTATTGATAAGTTATTATCTTCTACTACAAATAATATAGGAAGCTTTTTTGTAGCTGCCCATCCTAAAGCTCCTAGTACATAATCTTCCTCTGCTGAAGCATCACCCATAACAACTATTGTAGGCTTACGAGTTTGGTAACAATGTCCTACTGCTATTGGAACTTGACTACCCATCAATCCATCGTGACCAAATATGTTCTTTTCGTGAGAATGAATAGAAGCAGAACCTCCCATACCTCCTGCACATCCAGATTTCCTTCCTAGTAACTCATCTATTAGTTGTTTAGCGCAAGCTCCTTTACTTAGGTAATGTGAATGACCTCTATGTTGTATAAACAAGTTAGTATCTATTCCTCTTTCTTCAAATATAGTATGTATAGAAGCAGGAATATATTCTTGGCCAGCAGATAAATAAGAAGGAAACTTTATATTCTTAGCTTGAATATTTTTATAAGTTTCGTTCTCAAAATGTCTACACAAGGACGCTTTGTTAAATATTTCTAATCTTAATTTTTCCATTCTATGTTAATTTTTTAAAGTATAACCATTTCATAGTACTCTCCCAATCAGTATGTCTGAGCCCATTATCATCTATATAAAGTATCGCTCTAGGTTTCTCAGCAGTTACATAGTCTACATACTGAAATACATTATGCTTTTTAAGCCACTCTTCTACTAATTCAGTTCCAGTCTTACCATTTACTAACGGTCTATCAGGTTTAGCTTTAGCAGTATATATTACAATATTATAATCTCTAGATAGTTCTTCTAAAGCTTCTAATGAACCTTCAAGAGGATCACCGTAGCAAGTACCATCGTGAAATCCTCTATCCATATTATGTATTACTCCATCAAAATCTATAGCTATTGTTTTAGCATCGTTTTCGAATCCAGGAGGAAAGTTATTACTATTCATTTGGTTTAATTATCATTATTAAAGTTTCAGGGTCTACCTTAGTAAATTGTTCTGCTAAAGTATGTAATACAGTAGCTACAACTACATCACCAGGACTTGAAACATTCTGGTTATAATCTGCTTGCAAACCTCCTCTTAAAAACATTACATTATATTGAGGTTCTATTTCATATAGGTCTGATATATCGGTAATATTCTTTACAGATAAGGTACAGTTTGCAAATTTATAATCTTTTTCATCTTCTGCTATCCATAAACAATCTTCTGCTTTTGGACTTTCATGCGTACTATCTTCATAAGGTTTTCCTTCCCTACCGTAACTATCTCTAAATCTTACAAGATCTTTTTTATCAACTGGAGTTTCTATTTCAAATACAAATGCTCCTTTTTCGTCTGTAGCTTTAGTAGAGTGAAATAAACCTTTTCTAATCATTATCTTACCTCCTGGGTTAAGTCTGTTTGTATTATTAAAGAAGGATACGTCTGCCCCTCCATCTAATAATACTAACCCAGTTGTTTTTTTAGGATGACAATGTAATGATGTAGCATGAGTATGTTTGATATACAGAAACCAAAGAGCTACATGCTCGTTTTCATATGCAAGATATTCATACCCCCAAGGTTTAGCGACTATAGTTGATTCGTATCTCATTTACCTCTTTTTTCTAATACTTCATAACAAGTTCTCATCCAATCTCCCATGAAGTCATAATGAGGAGATGAAACTATATTCTTATCTACTACAACTGGTCCAGGATGATAAGTAGCACCGGCATTATTAATATCAGCTTCTATAGCATAATACCCTGAGACTGTCTTTCCTTTTATAACGTCAGCTGTAATAAGTAGTTGGGCTCCGTTACATAGAGTAAAGATAGTTTTGTCTAAATCATTCCATTGACGAACAAATTCAACTACTCCTTTTTCTAATCTAAGTTTTTCTAATGCTTTTACTCCTCCAGGTACTATAAGAGCATCATATTTTAAATATTCTTCTCTAACTTCAGGAGCTTCAAATGATGATGCTAATTCATCTCCAACCATATGACATCCTAATATACCATAAAACCTTCCTAATTGATTTGCTACTATAGTAACTTCAAAGTTATTTTCTTTTAAACTATGATACGGGTATATAAGTTCGTGATCTTGAAACCCAGCATAAGTAAGTATAAGTGCTTTTTTCATTTTTATTTATTTAATTGTTATTTATCTCTTTTTGAAAGAATAGGGTTATCTGTCGGCCAGTTAATTCCTAAATCTTTATCATTCCATTTAATTGTAAATTGTTCGTCTACATCTGGATATTCTCCTTCGTAAGACCATTTATAAAAGAAGGTAGCTTCATCACTTAAAATGTAATGACCGTTAGCAAATGCTGGTGGTACAAGTACAGTTCTTCTATTTTCAGCAGATAATATTGTCCAATCCCATTTAAGGTAATTTGGAGAATTAGGCCTTCTATCTACTACTACAAAATATATTTCACCTGCTAAACAAGATACTAATTTCCATGCTCTATAATCTCCGTGAAGACCTCTCAATACATTTTTTTTAGATCTTGATACCTTATCATGATTAAATACTAAATCACTTTTCTTTTGATCAAATATAGTATAGAGTTCTCCTCTATAATCATGAAATGAATCAGGTTCGTATATTTTAACTTCTGGAAATATCATTACCAACTAATTTCCCAATCTTTAAAGTCTGCTGCCAGACAATCTATTTTATAATCTTTCCTCCCTCCTACTTTTTCTTGAATTTTATTCTTAGCAGTATTTCTAATACCGTTAAGTCCGTGAGTTAATTCAAGATTGTTACCATCTTTAATACCTTTTCTATAGTTAGACTCATTATGCCATATGTGTAAATTCATTTGAGATAGTACTACAACTGACCTAACTAAATCAGCATCAATTCCTAATAGGTCTATATCATGCATTATGTCTTTTATCTCTTTTGCATACTCTGCTTTATGTTCAGGTATGAATACTTCTTTTAGTTGCGCTATTGATAATCTATCAACTAACTCACTTAATGTCGGTAAATATTTTCTACTCATAATTTATCTCCTGTTCTAATTCTATAACTATCTTCGTCAAAATGTTCTGTTGATACTTCAAATATTTCTGACATATCTCTTAAAGCTATAAGTTGATGAGGTTGACCTCTTTCAATTGTTAAACAATCACCTTCTACTATAGCTTCGCTATGCTCTGTACCTTTTTCAGTATCTAACCAGATATATTCAAAAGCTCCTTTACTAACGTACCATGATTCTTTTTTAATTATATGGTAATGTAAAGAAAATTTATTTCCTGCTGTGGTAAATCTTAATATCTTACCGCAGTATTCATTATCATTATGGATCCAAATTTCTTTACCCCAACCTTTTTTTACTACTTTAGGTTTTACTATCATAATTCTTCTATGCGTTTTGCTTTATCATCAATAACTAAATCAAATGAAGGTTTAATTTCATTACCTGAGGAGCTATATCCTGTTATAATTTCATGGTATTTACATCCCCAATCGTCTAACTGCTTCTCAGTCAAATCATAATAATCTATATTTGAATGACCTCCTCTAGCTGTCCAGTAAGTTATATACCAACCTTCTTCGTAAAGTTTATTTATTTTATTTATATTATCCCTATTGGGTATAGCTAGTTCGTATATTCTCTTATCTTCATAGAAGCATATCGTTTCATCTATATCAACTAAAGCTCTTTTATTTTCATTATACAGTTTGCTTTCTCTCATTACTTAATATATTTGTAGTTGAATAACCTTCTAATCTATTAAAATATACGATTTTTTTTGCATATATGCCACCGACAACCTCTTTATTTTTCCAATCACTTCCAACAACTAATATGTCAGGACTGTATCTTCTTATTTGATCTACTAAATGACTTCTAGTATCAAATACCCAAACATCGTCTATAGCTCTAATACTCTCTAAAGCGTAAACTCTATCTTCTAATTTATTATATGGTCTATCTGGTCCTTTATCGTAAGCTACTTTTTCATCTGAGTCTATACTTACTGTTAGAGTATCTCCTAAAGACTTAGCATAATTAAATAATTCATAATGACCTCTATGAAGTATATCGAAACAACCATTTACCCAGATTTTCATACTTTAAACTCTTTATGTACATTCTTACATAGTACTACTTGATACCCAATATGAGTCCTAGTATATTCTTCATCATACATATGAACAAATGTTCTAATGCCTAGCTCAGGAGATGCAACAGGATGAGGTTGGTTTGGATCTTTCCATCCAAAATCATCAAAAATAAGTATACCTCCTCTGTTTAACATCTTGTGAGCATAGTATGCATCAACTAATGTATCATCAGCTCTATGAGAAGCATCAATGAATATCAAATCATATTTTTTTCCTCCTTTAAGTAACTCAGGTAGTATAAATTGAGAACTACCTTTACGTACGTTAAAATTAATATCTTCATGGAATGATATATTATGCATAAAGTTTTTTTGAATTATATCTTTATCCTCTTTTAATCTTTCCATTGTAGTATCCATTCCGTCTTCTACAGCTGAACCTCCAAATGTGTCTACTACAGTATAGTTTGTTCCTTTATCAAGCACTTTATTACATAAGTAAACAGTTGCCCTACCTTCATAACAGCCTATCTCTAAAACACTTTCTATAGGTCTTCCATAATTCTTAAACAGTTCATCCCATAATGGTATATTATGATCAAACCATTTTTCGTTAAATTGATATTTCTTATCGTATTCCATTATAAAGTATCGTAAAAGTTATTTTGTCTCTCTTGTCTTTCTATATCTTTAGGATGTATTAAACAGTATAATTCATCAGCAGGTAAAGGTACATACTGTTTATACCCTTTCAACACCTCATGTACTTTATTTTCCCATCTTATACCAGCATTATTTTTCCATATTCTAAATTGATAATCTGGAAAGTTTACCCATCCTTTATCGTTAACATTCCATCTCCACTTATCTATATGTTGTTGGGTTAATCCTTCTACTGTATTAATTCTAGGAACTAAAAATAAATCGCAGTTACTATTCGATTCTATTATTGCTGGTAGAAGTTTGATAAATTCTTTCTTTAGGTATTCATCTGCATCTATTTGAAAA
>Ga0315330_10000219_pt1 | contig 33351 bp, 31 predicted proteins | sample M140m34915metaG_FD_203453 | JGI IMG/M metagenome (GOLD analysis project Ga0315330, IMG submission 203453) | Ammonia-oxidizing marine archaeal communities from Monterey Bay, California, United States - M1 40m 34915 | ecosystem: Environmental > Aquatic > Marine > Intertidal zone | place: USA...
GCTGTAGAGGCAAATGCCACTAATCAACGACTTTCTGCTCTTTACGAAGATATGGGTAATATTCTGAATAGGTATTATGATATCGATGAGGCTTTAGATCCCGTTGGTGATGAAGATCCTGATGTGGATAACGATGGGGATACTGATGATAGTGATGCTTATTTAAAGAAAAGAAGAGATGCGGTCTCTAAAGCTGTGGGGAAATAAAAATGGATTTATCTGCAATAGTAAAATCACTAAAATTAGAAAACGATGATGATAAATATGTTCATATCGGATATGGAAAGTATAAACAAAAAGGTCATGAGGATGATGAAAATGCTCCTAGTTTTTCGAAAACCGATGGTGGTAAATATGTAAAAGCCGGTGATGATGCTGGTGATGACAAAGCTTCAAAACCTGGAATGGATATTGATCCAACTGGTGGTCTTGGTGGTGACGATGGTGAAAAAGATGACTATGCTTACGATGATGAAACCAATGATAGGATTAAAGCAAGGAACAAACCACATAGTGCAGATGCTTTTTTTGATAACCCATATGCAGATAGTGAACCAAGTGATATGGATACTGATGAACCAGAAGATGAACCAGAAGATGAACCAAAAGATGATGAAGAAGATGACTATGCTTACGATGATGAAACCAATGATAGGATTAAAGCAAGGAACAATCCACATATGCACTATTATGAAACAATTCAAATTAATGGTAAGAAGTATAGACCAATCAAAGAGTCTAAAAAAGAAAAAACTTCTGATGAAACATTAAAAGAACAATATGACAGATTATTTACCAATAGGACTGTTATATAATCTTCTTTTTTGGTCTATATTGTTATGGCAGATTGGAATAATTTCATACATATTATTAAATAAGTTTTATGGTAGGAATCCAAAGACAATTTCTAAAAATCAACCAAGACAGATGGCTGTTGAGGTTGATCTACCTAAGAAGAAATCAATAGAACATGTAGATGTAAATATGAAGAAAAATATACTCATGGAAAAGGCAAAAGTTTCAAATCTAAAGACCGATGAGGTGATCAAAGGTAAGGTTAAAACACAAAAGAATAAATTAAAACAAATGAGAGGGTTATAATGGCTAAAGGATTAGATTGTGGTACATCATTCTATATAACTGCCACAGAAGACAGAATTAAAAAACAAAGAAATGCTTTCCTAACCGTAGATGGTGAGGTCACACAGGTCAAAAGAATGTTAAAACGACAAGGTATTCCCTTTGTAGAGAAGAATAAAAAAATACATATCGTTGGTCAACATGCTTTCAACTATGCTCAGATATTCAGTACAGCAGAGTTGAAAAGACCTATGAAAAGTGGATTGTTGAATCCAGGTGAGAAAGATGCTCTACCAGTTTTAAATGCTATCATTGGTGAACTCTTAGGTGATGCCGTTGGTAACGAAACTTGTGTATATTGTGTTCCATCAAAACCAATTGATGCTCAAAGAGAAGTTAGTTATCATGAAGATGTATTGAAAACCATAATCGAACAATACGGATACAATGTAAAGGTAATTGAAGAAGCAGTTGCCATTGGATACGAGGGATTGGTTGATAATCAGTTAACTGGTGTTGCAATCTCTATGGGTGCGGGTATGTGTAATATAGCCGTTATGTATCAAGGAATGACTGCTTTGTCTTTTAGTGTGGCTCGTGGTGGTGATTGGGTAGATGAATGTGTATCAACTGATACTGGTGTTTCTAAAGCCAAAGTAACAAATATTAAAGAAAGTTCAAGCACATTGAATTTAGCAAAGGGTGTGTATAATGACATTTATGAAGAAGGAACGGAAGAATCTAATGTTTTAATTGCAATTCGTTCCTATTATGGTGCTCTTGTTAACTATTTATTAACGAACCTAAGAGTTCAATTCGAAGGAATCGATAATGTTCCAAACTTTCCTGATCCTGTACCAATAGTTATAGGTGGGGGAACTGCTTTGGTGAAGGGATTCTTAGATGTATTCAATGAACAATTTGATCAAACAGAGTTTCCAATTCCAGTATCAGAGATTATACTGATTGAAGATGCCCATACAGCAGTTGCTCGTGGGTGTTTATCGGAAGCACAACTAGTAGAAGAAGATGAAGAGGACGACAGTTAAAGAAGTACAAAAATGGTTAAAAACACTTGAGGAATTTCGTTATCGAAAGGTCAGAGGTGTGGATGCCAGAAGAGTTGCTTCATTTATAAATAATGGTGTGAATGAAACCGAACTACCTAATTCATTAGTGAAGAAATGGGATAGGGCTAAATATGGTAGAGAGAAACATCTGGCTAATAAATTTATCAAACAACAAATAAATACAAAGCTTAGTACGATGGAAAGCTTTGAATATAAAGATTTTTATAAAGGGTTATACAATGAGAAGAAAGAACAAAAAGAACAAAGTTAAGAATTGTTTATGTTATGTAGAGGTTAAGAATAACCAATACGAAAGAGCAATATCGGAGTTTAAGAAGAGAGTCAAGAATTCAGGTCTATTATTGGAGTTGAGAAATCGTGAATTCTATGAAAAGAAGTCTGCTGAAAAGAGAAGAAAGAAAAAATTAAATGTTTTAAGGAACAAATATAATACTATAGACTAGGTTTTCTAAAAAAGTCGATACTTATTTATACAATCCAATACACCGTGGGTCCTTTACGGTGTCTAATAATACCAAATCAATATTAAAGTTTAGAATAACTTTACTTAACTATATAAAATAGTTTGGAGACAAAATATGTCCGATTTATTAAAAGAAGCTATTGCTGACGCTAAAACAGTTCGTGAAACTGCTATCGCTAATGCTAAAATGGCACTTGAAGAAGCCTTTACTCCACACTTGAAATCAATGCTTTCTGCTAAACTTGCTGAAGATGAATACGAAGATGAAGAAGATGAAATGGAAGTTCCTGCTGAAGAACCTGAAATGGCTGTTAATGCTGAAGAAGATCCTTTTGCTGGTGAAGAAGAGATGGAAGCTCCTGCTGAAGTTCCTGGAGTTCCTGAAGAAGAACCAGAAATGGAAGAAGAAGGTGTTATTGAGATCAATGGTGTGAAGTATGCTCCTGTTGTCGCTGAAGAAGAGGGAGAAAATCCTTTTGCTAAAGATGACGAAGAAGAGAAAGAGCTTGACTTAGAAGCTGTAATTAAAGAACTTGAAGATGAAATATCTGAGCAAGATGATGCATATGATGAAAAAGCACCATCTAGTATAGATGGACTTGCTGAAGAAGATGATGCATATCCAGATAAAGCTCCATCAAAGTCTGATGTAACAGGTGATAAAGTTGATGGTCTTGCTGAAGGTGACGAAGAAGACGAAGACGATGAGAAAGTTGATGAACAATCTGATTCATCTAACATTGGTAACGGCGATAATGTCGTGAATAAAGCTGATGCTGGTGATGAAGAAGATCCTGGTAAAGGTCAAGTTCAAGAATCGTTTGATGCTATGAAAGCAGAGCTTAAAGAACATAAAGAAGCAGTTGCGTTTTTACGCGAAAAGCTTCATGAAGTTAACATCCTGAATGCTAAACTTCTTTTTACAAACCGTTTATTTAAGGAATTTGTCCTAAGTAACGATCAAAAGATGAAGATTGTTGAGACCTTTGATAGAGCTCAAACAACTCGTGAAATCAAGTTGGTCTACTCTACTTTGGCAGAATCTTTTAAAGGTGGTTCAGTAAAGAAGAATCGTGTTCAAGAATCAGCTAGTGTTGGAACAACTAAACCTACTAAGAAAATCATAACTGAGGAATCCGAAGTAGCAAGTCGTTTCAAGAAATTAGCTGGTATTATTAATTAACAACTCTAATTTTGGAGAAAAAAAATGAGTGATTATAGAGAAAATCTTCTTGAATCTGCTTCCCCTATTAAGAAGCAAAAAGAAGAAGCCGCTAAACTCGTTACAAAATGGGAGAAATCTGGTCTTTTAGAAGGCATGGATAGTGATTGGCAAAAATCTGGTATGGCTACATTGTTAGAAAACCAAGCTCGTCAGTTAATATCTGAGAATTCTAAAACATCCCCAACTGGTGGTACTGGTGTAGGTGATGAAGAATGGTCAGGTGTCGCTCTTCCATTGGTAAGACGCGTTTTCGGTAACATTGTTGCACAGGAACTTGTTTCTGTTCAACCAATGAATCTACCATCTGGACTTGTATTCTTCCTAGATTTCAAATATGGAAATAATAGTAATAAGTTCAGCGCTGGTGATTCTTTACAAGGTGATACTGGTCCTAACACACCATCTGGATCTCAAGGTCCTTACGGTGAGGGTGGATTTTATGGTGTAGGTCGTTATGGATACACACAACAATCACAATCTGCTGCTGTAGATTTTGGTGGAACAACTAATGTATCTTATCAAGATATTGATTTTGATTCTGAACTATCTGCTAGTTCCGCTACTCAACTTTATAAAGTAACGGGTAGTACAAGTGGTTTAACAAGACCTGATCTTTTAGCTGTAAGATCATGGCAGTTTAATAAACCAGTCGATGGTGATGGAACATTCCATTCAGTATTGTCTCAGTTTACTAAAGTTGCTAATGATGGTACATTAACGCTAATCGTATCTGCTTCTGGTAATGATCCTGCTACAGGTTCATATGAAGTTGCTTACACGGAACAAACAAACGCTGGAAACAGAGGTGACTTTGAAGACCGTGTTGGTGATGCTACACTAGATACTCTAGCAATTCCTGAAGTGAACTTAGAGATGAGATCACTACCAATTGTTGCTAAGACTCGTAAGTTGAAAGCTGTATGGTCTCCTGAGCTTGCTCAAGACTTGAACGCTTATCACTCTGTTGATGCTGAAGCTGAATTAACATCTATGTTAAGTGATTACATCTCAATGGAAATTGATTTGGAAATCCTTGATATGTTGATTTCTGATGCTCAAACAACAGATTACTGGTCTGCTAAGTCTGGTGAAGACTATGATGCTGCTACTAAGAGTTTCGTAACTACTACCTTTTATGGTACTCGTTTCGAATGGTATCAGACTCTAGTTGCTAAACTACAGAAAGTATCCAATGAAATTCACAGATTAACACTACGCGGTGGTGCTAATTTCGTGGTTGTTGGTCCTAAGATTGCTACAATCCTAGAATCGATTCCTGGATATATGTCGGCTCCTGGTGATGGTGATGCTACACAACAGCAGTTCTCTATGGGTGTTTCCCGTGTTGGACAAGCTGGTGGACGCTACACTATCTATAAGAACCCTTACATGAGTGAAAACCAAATCTTGGTTGGATTCCGTGGAAGTAACTTCTTAGAAACTGGTGCTGTCTATTCTCCTTACGTTCCGTTAATTACAACTCCATTGGTTTATGATCCAAGTGATTTTACTCCAAGAAAAGGTGTGATGACTCGTTACGCTAAGAAGATGATCCGTCCAGAGTTCTACGGATTGATTAAAGTTAAATCTTTAGATTTACTGTAAATCATAGGTTAAACTCTAACTAATAAAAGGGGAGATTTTTATCTCCCCTTTTGTTTTTATATGAATATTTATATATGTCTATAAGACAAATTTCTTTAAACAAACAATATATGATTTCTCGGAGGCTGGGTAAATCAAGGAGAAAAACAAATGGCAAATTCAATTAATCAAGTAACATTAGCTAAAGGGGCAAAAGCCAACTTAGGTGATATAGAAAAAGCTGCTATAGCTGGTGTTGAACAAGGTGATAACGTACTTAGTGGTACAACAACACAAAGTGGAGCTATGGTTTATGGAACTGAAACGGTAGCTGCTGGTGATGGAGATGGTACAGTAACATTAGATGCTGCTGCAACTTTTCATTTCGTAACTACAGCAACTAATTCAACTCATGTGAATATTGCAGATGGGGTAACAGGACAGGTTAAGTATGTCATCCACAAGACAAGAGGTAATACTACTGATTTAGTAATTACTCCTGCTAATTTTGCGAATGGATCATTATTGACTTCTAATTTACCATCAAGATGTGTAGGATTGGTATTTGATGGAACAAATTGGCAAGTAATATCTGGTGAAATCACTGGTACTGCTGAAATGGTAGTTAGTTAATAATAAAACTTAACTATTGAATACAATACATAAGGGGATGGTCATTCATCCCCTTTTGTTTTATATAATCGTAATATTTATATACAAGGAATATTATGCCAAAATCAACTTACACTTATACTGATCCAACAACATTTTCAAGTGGAGAGACACCATATGGAACATATGATGCAGATTCAACCTTTCAAACCGATGTGGTATCTGTTACAAAATGGGTTGCTCGTAGATTAGGATTTCCAGTTTTACAACTTGAAATACCAAGTAGTTCAATCTATGCTTGTTTTGAAGAATCTATAAACGAATACTCCTCACATATCAATAATTACAATATTAAGAATTGGATGTGGGAACAATATGGTGAGAAAAATAGAATATCGGGTTCTATTGGAACAGGTTCTTTAGATCCCATTACACCGACATTAGGACCATCAATTGGGTTATCTGAAAAATATGGACAGGTAGTAAATACTGGTGGAAATATTGATTTAAAAAAAGGATATATAACATTAACTGGTTCAAAACAAGATTATGATTTACAGGATTTATGGGCTAATGTAACAGAAAGTGGTCAAAGAATTGAAGTTCAAAAAGTATATAATTCACCACCAGCAGCCGTATCAAGATTTTACGATCCCTATGCTGGTTCATTTGACCAAAGACAATTATTAGATGCTTTTGGATTTGGTAATGTTTCTCCAGCAATATCATTTGTATTGAAACCAATTTCTTATGACTTAGCTAGGGCAAATGCCATAGAAACATCTGATTTAATCAGAAAAAGTGCTTATTCATTTGAATTACATAATAATAATTTAAGAATTTTTCCAAGACCATTATCTAGTGATGCTGGTGAAAAAATATATTTTGAATATTATTTGAAAAAGGATATACGAAACACAAATAATTCTAATGATGAAATGACAGGTGGTGTATCAGATCCTTCTAATGTACCTTATAAATTTATAACTTATAGTTCAATAAATGCACCAGGTCGACAATGGATTAGGAAATATACGGCTGCAATAGCAAAAGAATTACTTGGTATCATACGAAGTAAGTATAGTGCCATGCCCATACCCGATGGTGAGGTGACTTTGGATGGAGAGGGATTGAAAGCAGAGGGTAGAGAGGAAAAGGTACAGTTATTAGAAGAGTTGAAAGAATTTTTAGATTCAGTTAGTTTGACTGAAAAACTCAAAGCTGAAGCTGAAGAGGCAAATGCTCAACAAGAGGTATTGAATAAAGCTCCACTACCAATATTCATAGGATAGTCTGATGTCCGCTACAAAACCATTCTTTATATCCGATAAAGAGATAACCTTATTTGATTCTATGAACGAAGAGTTAATAGATGAGATGGTTGGTCAATCTGTTGATATATATAAGATAAATACTCAACATACAAAAGAAAATCTCTATGGGGAATCAACAACAAAATATTTCAATGTAGGTTTCAGAGTTAATTGTCTGATCAGATTTAATCCACCAGAAGTGGAACAATTTAATGATGTGGGACCTGATAATAATTCATCGATAGAACTGATGTTTCAGAGAAATAATTTAGCAAGTGGTTCATTAAACTTCTATCCTGAATCTAGTGATATATGTGATTGGAATAATCAGTATTGGGAAATCAATGGTGTTACAGAACCACAATTAATCGGTGGTTCACCAAGTTTCAATCATGCTATAAAAGCTACAGCACATAGAAGTAGATTATCATCATTACAAATTGAGGCTAGACCTAGATGATTAAATTAAAAAACTTATTGAACGAAAAAAGTAAAGGTCTTTGGCATAATATTCATGCTAAAAGAAAAAGAGGAGAAGAACCAGCTAAACCTGGTGATGAAGATTATCCTAAAACTTTGGATATAGATGAAGATGATGATCCTTGTTGGGATGATTATAAACAGGTGGGAATGAAAAAAAAGAATGGTAAGAAAGTTCCTAATTGTGTTCCTGAATCATATGATGTGTGGGATGAATCCTGTGGTTATACCATAGAGATAGATAGAGATGAAGATGAAAAAATGAATGAAGCTGAGTATGATGGTCGTAAGGTAAAACTTGGAAAACCAATGCAAGGTGATGTTAAAAAATTTAAAGTATATGTCAAGAATGATAAGGGTAATGTAGTTAAAGTTAATTTTGGACAAAAGGGAATGAATATTAAAAAATCAAATCCTGATAGAAGAAAATCATTTAGGGCAAGACATAATTGTGATAATCCAGGACCAAGATATAAAGCTCGTTATTGGTCGTGTAGGAAGTGGTAAATGGCTGTTCAAATGTTAGATACCGTGTTAGTGATGAAACCAAGAAGGTCTCATTTGGTAAAATCCACACCTGTGGAAAAGGCAATAGATACATCTATTGATAACATCTATGGTGAACCACAACCCGATAGATTTGACGAGATAATAGATTTACTAAAACAAGGTAATATCTATGGTGAGGAAAAGAACATAAATATGGGCGCCGTTGAGGTGCCTATAGTTAAACAGATAGCGATTGATAAGGCATCGACAAAGGGACTGAAATCTGAGGTATTTGAAAATACAACGGAAAGTAAATTAAAAAAACTAAGGAAATTGAAGCGTGGCTACTAAACCGATAACAAATAAACATACTTTAAATAAAGCAGAGATCAATAGAGCCGAACAAACATCATTTCGTTCTGAGAAGGGTAATGCCAAGGTAGTAATACGAAAATCCAGTGGTAGAGATGTTGGTAAAGGGTATGCTATTAGACTTAAAGATGTTGATACATCGGTTATGAGACATATGACACTTAATATCAGCCCAACTGTCAAGGAAGCTAATGAAATAATCAAGGTTCCTGTTGTATATGGTAATGAAGAGAGGTGGAAATCAGTCAGATCGAGATCAACCCTAAGAGATTCAACTGGAGCTCTATTGATGCCAGTAATTGTAGTGAAAAGAACAAGTATTTCATATAGTGATGAAATGCCGATGAGTTTTGATCATGATATAAGAAGTAAATTTGCACAATATATAAGGTTAAATCAATGGAGTGATAGTAACCGATATGATAGGTTTGCTGTTCTAACGGGACAGAAACCAGTGATGGAAACGATAAAAACAGTTATGCCAGACTTTATAAATCTCACATATGAAGTTGCTATGATGACAAACTATATAGAACAGATGAATGGATTAACTGAACTGATGTTACATAATTTACAATCATATTTTGGAGATTCTACAAGTCACAAATTTTTATCGGATTTAGAAGGTGATATAAGTGATGCCTCAAGTATGGAATCGAATGGTGAGAGATTTATACGAAGTGATTTTACCATGTCGATTAAAGGGTATATTTTAGCGGAATTTACAAAGGATATTTATGGTAAAGGGGCAAATACGGAACGAGAAGTCATACCAAAAAAAGTATCCTTTTCAGAAAAAATTATATAATTATATATATATACTTAACACAAGGAGTTACAGATGGCAAAAGACATCAAATTTTCAGACGATGAATTAAAACAAATATCAGACATAAGAACAGCTTATGCTGAAATTACAAATCGTTTTGGACAAATACAATTAACAAAGTACAACCTACAGAAACAAGAAGAACAAGCTGAGATAGATTTTGAATCCGTTAAGGTGAGGGAACAAGAAGTTCTTAAAGGTATTACAGAAAAGTATGGACCAGGTACTTTGGACCCAAATACAGGAGTTTTTACGCCATCTGAGTCTTAAAAATTAGTCTTTGGGATTTTATATAATATTTATATATGAATTATCATAGACATTTTACCCTATTGGAGACCTTAAAATGGCAGAAAAAATTGTATCACCAGGTGTATTCACCAAAGAAATAGACCAATCATTTATTCCGGCAGCACTTGGAGAAGTAGGTGCGGCTATCGTAGGACCAACTGTTAAAGGTCCTGTTTTAACACCAACAGTCGTTAGTTCATATGGAGAGTATGTTCAAACTTTTGGAGAACTAATAGAAAGTGGTTCGGATAAATATCAATATTTAACATCACATACTGCTCAAGAATATTTAAGACAGGGTGGACCTCTAACTGTTGTTAGGGTTGCTGATCCTGCTGCCACTCGTGCTACTGCAAAAATTAATAAATCTGCTGGAAGTGATTCAGATGCAACAGCAGCTGGTGGTTCTTTAAAATTGATAAATAATCTTGGTCAAGTTGAAAATGAAGAAATTCAAATAACTGTAGATGGTACAGAGTATAGATTTGTTGCTCAAGATGTAGATACATCGGGTAATTTACCTGCTGACTCCACACCTTTATTCTTTTTTGCTACTGGATCTTCTACATTAGATACAATTAAAAAAATATCTACTAAAGTTAATGCCGCGGGAATAGGAGTAACGGTAACTGGATCTGCTGACACACATTTAATTATATCAGCATCTTCTGTAGGTACTGCGGGTAATAATATAACGGTAGATACTGGATCTGCTTCCAATATGTCTGATGTTTTAACACTTAGTGGTGGAGTAGGGAAAGGTTCTGGAACTGAACTATTAACACTTGAAGTTCTCGGTGATGGTACTATTTTTAATAACACATCATCTGTGGGTACTGATCAATTAATTTCAGCAAGACAAACTGCAACTGCAAATGACCATTTCAGTTCTGGTAGTCATGGTGGTCGTATTGATAATGTTAGATGGGAAGTATCGAATGTAAATAATTCAAAAGGTACATTTACCCTATTGATCAGATCCGGTAATGATACGATTAAGAAAAAACAAATTTTAGAAACACATGCTAATCTTAGTTTAGATCCTGAATCAAGTGATTATATTTTAAAGAGAATTGGAAATCAAGCTAATACTATTGCTACAGAAGATGGTGTGGCTTATCTACAACCTGTCGGTGATTTTCCAAATAAATCAAAATATGTCAGAGTAAGTAACTTTCCTGATACAAGTAAAACACCAGATTATTTAGATGAAAATGGTGATGTTATTGTGGGAAGTCAATCTGGTTCATTACCATCTATTGGTAGTGGAAGTTACAATGGAACTTTTGATGGTGCTTTCTTTGGAAAACAAATAGATCATCCGTTTAACTTTTATGAAAACATAGATTCAACTAACTCACAGGGTGTTAAGATGTCAGAAAGTAGTACCGGAATTGGTGGATCGGGTGGTGGATATGCTACTGCTCTAAGTATTTTGAGTAATAAAGACGAATATAATTTTAATTTATTATTCTTACCTGGTGTTATCGATCAAACAACTAATCATTCGCCTGTTATAACACAAGCAATAGATATGTGTGAAACTCGTGGTGATGCGTTCTTAGTAATAGATAATGTTGGAAAAACCTCCAGTGTAGCTACTGCTAAAACGAATACAGAGGCTCGTAATTCAAGTTATGCGGCTGCTTACTATCCGTGGGTACAGATTCAAGACAACTCATTAGGAACATATAGATTTGTTCCACCATCAGTTGTTATTGCTGGTGTTTATCACTTCAATGATGTGGTTGGACAACCGTGGTTTGCTCCTGCTGGTTTGAATAGAGGTGGAATCGATAGTGCTATTCAGGCATATAGAAAATTAACACAAGGTAATCGTGATGATCTTTATGATTCAAATGTAAATCCGATTGCTACCTTTCCAGGTCAAGGTGTTACGGTATTTGGACAAAAGACAACACAGAAGAAAGCGAGTGCTTTAGACAGAGTTAATGTAAGAAGACTTTTAATTAATGTCAAGTCTTTTATTTCAAGAACATCTCGTTTATTAGTATTTGAACAGAATACGGGTGCTTTAAGAGATCAATTTTTAAATACTGTCAATCCATTCTTAGAACAAGTACAATCAAATAGTGGATTAAATGCTTTTAGAGTTCAGATGGATGATCAAAATAATACACCTGAAACGATTGATAGAAATCAGTTAATTGGACAGATATTTTTACAACCAACAAGAACTGCGGAGTTCATATTACTTGACTTCATAGTTCAACCAACAGGTGCTGCTTTTCCTGAGTAATTTTTAGGAAAAGAGATATTTATTATCATAGGAGATAAACAATGGCAGAATTATTAGAAGCAAGTGATATATTTTACACCCCGTATGAACCGAAGGTAAAAAATCGATTTATTATGGAGATTGCAGGTATACCAGCTTTTACAATCAAAACAGCGGCAAGACCACAAATTACTTTTGATAAAGTGGAATTAGAACATATGAATGTCACAAAGTATATAAAAGGTAAGGGTAAGTGGCAAGATATGAATATTACTTTGTATGATCCTATTGTGCCATCAGCTGCTGGAGCCGTAATGGAGTGGGTAAGACTACATCATGAGAGTGCTACAGGTAGAGATGGATATCAAGATTTTTATAAAAAGAACATAAATTTCAAAGTATTGGGACCAGTTGGTGATATCATTGAAAAATGGACATGTTATGGTACATGGATTCAAGATGCTACATTTGGTGATATGGATTTTACTGATTCAAATCCAGTCGAAATCGCTTTAACACTAACATTTGATTACGCTATACTTGAATTCTAAATAGTTTACAACATCAAGGAGTTATATAATGGCTGAACATAAGTTCCCTACGGAAGTTATTGATTTACCGTCTCAAGGAAAAGTATATCCAAAGGATTCACCAATTGCCGATGGTAAATTAGAGTTAAAATACATGACAACACGAGAAGAGGATATTTTGATGTCCCAAAATCTTATAAAAAAGGGTGTTGTTATCGATAAACTATTGGATTCTCTAATAGTAACACCAAAAGTTACACAAAAAGACTTAATTCTTGGAGATAAAAACGCTGTATTGGTTGCGGCTCGTATTTTAGCATATGGGCCTGAATATACAACGGAAATTGTCAATCCAAACGATTTAGATCAAAAAATTAAACATACATTTGACTTATCTAAGTGCCCTTTTAAAAATATATCGGAAGATGTTGATTATACCAACAATTCCTTTGATTTTAAACTACCCGTTGGTAAAAATGACTTAAAATTTAAAATTCTAACGGGTGCTGATGAAGTATTGATGAATAAAGATATAGAACAATCTGCTAAATTCGGATATGATACTTCTATAACCACTAGATTACGACATAGTATAATTGAAGTCGATGGGGACAATAAAAAAGAAACAATAACGAGTTTTTCACAAAATATGTTAGCTCGTGATTCTGTAGCATTGAGAAATTACATTAATGAAGTTTCTCCCGATATTGATATGACATCGGAAGTCGAAATGGGAGGTGAAACTGTGAGCGTGTCTATTCCGCTTTCAGTCGAGTTTTTTTGGCCTCAAACCATCTGATAAGAAAGAAATACACCAATCCATATTTTATTTTATATACGGCACACCTGGTTTTAGTTTTGCCGATGTGTATAACATGCCTGTACATCTTAAAAACTTCTATTTCCGTGAATTCATGGAATTAAAAAAGAAGGAAAAGAAACAAATAGATAAGGCAAACGCACCTCAATCGTCTAAGATTCCAAGACGATTTAATCCAAAGAAATAAGCATTTTAGATATTTATTAATATATTAGGAGAAGTATATCATGTCGTATATGGATAGAAAAAATATATTATCAGAGGGGTTTTTTGATCTATTTAAAAGATTACCAAAAGATGTAAGGGATTTAAAATTAACTACTCTTGAAAAACATTTATATAAAAACGATTCCGAATTTAAAAAAAATATAGATTTGATTCTTAGAAATGCTAAAAACGCAGAAGATAGATTGAAAAGAATGTTAGCTAAGAAGAAGGGTAAGTAATGGCTAATAGATGGGATCCAAAAAACTTAAAAGAGATCAATCGATTAGAAGCTCAAAAAACTGCTGAAATAAGGGAACAGGAGGCAGTAGAAGCTGATATCGCAAAATGGAGAGAGTTAAACCTTAAATCTTCTTCTATTACACTAGACAATTATAAAGAACAGAGAAAAGAAGAGAGAAAACTGGCTCAAGAAGCCAAAAAGACAGCAGATCAAAAGGAGAGAGAATATCAACAACAGAAGGCTGCTTTTAAAGAACAAACCAAGAGTACAAAATCACTTGTAACTGCTAATAAGGCTTTAGAAAAACTTGAAAGACAAAAATCAAAATCCTTATCATCAACGATTGGGAATCTCATACAAGGTAATTATGAAGAGATTGCTTCTAATCGAATAGGTAAGCAAGGTCTTGCGCAAGATATACTAGTAGCTAAGCAATCCAAAAACAATCTAGAAGTTATTAAAGATACAAATGCAGCAGAATTAGGGGGTGCTGAAGGAAAAGCGGAAATTCAGGATCTAACCAAAGGTATTCAAGAAGGAATCTATGGAGAAGCTGACGCTCAAGAATTGGTAAATAAATTAAAATTAAAAGGTTTGGATATTGACGGTGATGTAGCAACTAGCTTAGTAGAATTGGGCCAATCAGGAGACGCTAACCAAAAAAATCAAGAAGAAATTGCTAAAAAACAACAGGAATTTTCTGAAAATATCGGTACAGCTACTATTGCTTTTGGTGCCTTGGCTAGTATTATAAATCAAGTTTCTTCTGTAATAGATGATATTGGAAATGCATTTGGTAGTCTTGTTGTATTTAGTGGTGACTTTAAGAAAAATGTAAAAGACGCTGGGACGGATGCTATAGCTCTCGGTGGTTCAATGCAAGACACCATAGATATAACCAAATCTTTAACCAGTGAATTTGGTTTATCATTAGATGAGGCTGTTGATTTATCTTCTAAGGTATTTGACACATCTAAAGCATTGGGATTATCAGCACAAGAGGGTGCTAATTTATTCGGTGTTCTAATGGAAACTGCAAATCTTTCGGCTGAACAGGCTGAAAGTCTTGCTGAAGGAACTTTTCAAATGGCAGCGGCGGCTGGAGTTGCTCCAACTGCTGTAATGAAAGATATTGCTTCTTCAACGGAAGCAGTTGCTACCTTTACAAAAGATGGTGGGGATAATATAGCAAGGGCTGCCGTTCAAGCAAGGGCATTGGGTGTGAGTCTTGACACGAGTGCTAAAATTGCCGAAGGATTGTTAGATTTTGAATCTTCTATTAAAGCTGAACAAGAAGCATCGGTGATGATCGGTAGACAGATTAATTTACAGAAAGCAAGAGAGGCTGCTCTTAATAATGACATTGAGGGTGCTATGAAAGCCGTGGTTGATCAATTGGGTTCGGAAGCTGAGTTCAATAAACTAAATGCTCTGCAGAGACAATCATTGGCAAAATCAATCGGAGTCAGTACCGCTGAACTAGCAAAATTTGTAGGAAAACAAGACGAGGTTAATAGTCTATCGGATGAATTATCAAAGGGTGGTAGTTTTTCAGATTTACTCGGTAAAGATTCTATAAGTCAACTAACACAATTTATAAATGGTTTTAAAGCATTGACTGCTGAAGCATTAAACTCTTTGGGTCCTGCTTTAGAAACGATAGGTGGAGCATTTTCAGGTATTGCTGGATTTTTAAGAGAGAATGTTATTGCTATGAAGATAATGGGAGTTATTGCTGGTGGTTTAGCAATTGCTCTCGGTATAGTTGCGATCAAAGCAGCAGCTGCTGCGGTGGCTGGTATACCTTTTATAGGACCTGCTTTAGCGATAGGTGCTATCGCAGCAATAGGTGCGGCTATAGCTAGTGGTGTTTCTGCGGTAAAGGTAAATGATTTTAAATCCGGTCCTGGTGGGATAACTCATATGGCAGGTCCTGCCGGAACATTTCAATTAAATCCACGAGACTCCGTATTGGCAACAACCAATCCAATACCTGTAAATGATTTTCAAAGCTTTCCAGCAGGTCAAGCGCCAGGGGCAAATGGTGGGAATATCAATGTAAATGTTCAAGGTGTTACACGAGGTAAGGATATACATTATGTTACAAATAACAGACCAATCTCTGGTGGGGATGCTGGTTTTGGGAGTTTATCATAATGGGATTAGAAAATTTAAGCTCACCTTTTAGTGATATATCTAAGAATAAGGAAACATATAGTGATGTAAAGGCTGATCAAGTTGAAAGTTCTTATGATGATGTATTTCCAAACAAACTAAATAATCCAGAGATTAATATCAATAGTGCTACCGATGGTTTACCAGTAGAGGATATCGGTAGATCAGTTTATCAAGGAGTTTACACAGGAACATATAGTAGTAATTTTACCTCATTGAATCAAGTTTTACAACCCGATGGTACTTATAAACCATTGAGTGAAATTCCAATTAAGGCTCAAAAAGATGATGCTCCATTGAGCAAGATATTGATATCATCTGAAAAGGAACAAACAACATTCACATATTCTGGACATGAAAATAAAAAGGGTGTGGAAGCTCAAACACGAGGTGGGGTTGTTCATTTCGAAGGATTGGATTCCGATGTCCGTAAAAGATATGTAGATGGTGCTTTAATCGGTAAGGATAATAAATTGGGATTTGGTAGTTTTACATTGGATAAGATATTTGATCCAACTCATGGTTCAAGCACACCAGATAAAGGTGAGGTTTTCATAGGACAATCAACGAAGAATTTAGATGTGAGGGAAAGTGGGACGAGATTCAGAGGTGGTTCTTTAGGAAAATTTAAAGAACCATATATAATGAAAGCAATACCAAAAAAATCAACCAATCCTGTATTATTCAATAGAGACCTCTTACCAATAGGTGCTGCCGTTGAGGATTTTGTTAGAGTTCTTGCTTATCAAAGCTCACCGAGTGGTCTTTTAAATTTATTAAAGGAAAATATAACAAATCAACTTATTGGAGCGGCACCATCAAATAACCCAGCTCCAATACTTTTTGGTATAAAAGCGGGTGGTGATTTAAATGCAATTAATAAGATATTATTACCAGCACTCCCTAATCCGGTACAGGGTAATACTGGATTTTTAAATTTTACAAATAAATTTAGAGATTTGCCAGGTGCTTTGGGTAGTTTTAGAAAACCTTTTGTTTTTGAATATTCAAAGAGAACGGCTACAGCTCTTCCATTTAATCATCTTGGTGATGCACCATTTGATTTTTTTGGTACAAGATGGTATGATATTGATATGCCTACATTTAAATCACCTAAATACTTAGGATTGGGTGGTGGCAAAAAACATACTTCTAAAGACAAAATATCTCAACTTGGAGTTGAAGAATCACTTTTTAATAATTATAATTTTTGGGGTGATTATGATATTGATGATACATATGTTCCAAAAGAAAGTTTTGCAGTAGGAAAAGGTGATTTTTATGTAAAAATACGAGATTTAAGAGATGGTAAATACATTTATTTTAGGGGATATGTAACGGGTATAGTAGAAAATGTAAATCCAACTTTTAATCCAACACAATACATCGGTAGATCAGAAGATGTTTATGTTTATCAAAAAGGGGATAGAGATGTATCATTTAATCTAAAGGTTTATCCTGCTAATGCCGAAGAATTTGATGTTATGTACACTAAGATAAACAGATTGACAAGTTTAGCATATCCAGAGTATTTGTCAGAAGAAAATGACAATTCTTTAATCAGAATGAAAGCTCCATTCACAGAACTTTATATGGGACATATCGGAACTCGTAAGAAAGGACAATTTGGATTTATAAAATCCCTAACCTATACCGTACCCGATAATGGGGATTGGGATGCTTTAACTGCTACACCGAGATTGTTTGAAATATCCATTGGGTATCAGATTTTAAGTAAAAGACCACCATCACTTACAACCAAATTTTATCCAGGTGTCTATGGAGCTAATCAATGAGTAGATATGATTCAGTAAAAAGAGTTGCGGATAAAAAGATTCAAAGAATTGGAACTGCAACCTTACCTGATTACCAAGATGATAATTCTGATATTTTATTAATTGCCACCAATGGTGATAGATGTGATCAATTATCACAGGAGTATTATGGTTCACCAGAACATTGGTGGTTTATAGCAAGTGTAAATAAGTTATCTAGTAATCATATTGAAGCTGGAACACAAATAAGAGTACCGATATCATTAGAACAAGCTAATTTAGAGTAAAATGGCAACATTCAAAGACAGAGTATTTGGTTCTCAGGTAGATCCCAAAATAATCAAAAAATTTGAAGAATTGGCTGGTGGTGGCACACAAACAAATATTTTAGGTGAGGTAAAACCAACATTTAAAAAATACTTAGGGGAGAGAACACCATTTAGTAGAATGTGGTGTGCTGTTAATATAAATAAACTACCTAAGACTGGTCCAGATGATGAATTAATAAAAAGAAACTCAAAAGGTGTGCATTATTATCACCCAAATGGGGATCCCACTACATCCAAAATCGTGGGTACAGATGCTGATAGTGAGACATTAGTTTTTTCTGTAAATGAAAATAGAGAAAAATCCTATGATAAAAATATATTAGAATCCATGCAAAAGGGTTCTACTGGTAATGTCAGATATATATCTCAACTAAGTGAAGAGTTAGGTGCGGGTAATCCATATATGAAACCAGCGGCTGGTATAACTTCCGTCACATCAAAGACTCAAGGTGCTTTAGGTGCTATAAGGAGTACGGTTGTTGAATTTATTGTTCATAATAGACATGATTTTGAAAATATATTCTTACCTTACTTTTTAAGACCAGGAGCTGTGGTTTGTGTTGATTATGGTTGGTCTGATGATTCATTTCAATTATATGATCCTATAAATCAGATAAAAGATAAGACATTGGATATGTCAGAATTCAATAAGTACATTTATCACAAAGAAACAGGATTTCTAATTAAAAATCAAGGATTGGTTAATACTGTTATGGGTAATGTGGTTACTTATGATGCGAGTGTAAATAATGATGGTTCATTTCAATGTTCTTTGGAGATAACTTCTAGAAATACTGGTATATTGGATAAGGAGTTAAGTGACGATAATAAGCTTAGGTTTATCTTTTCAAATGTGATAGATGATATAATAAAGGTTGGTTTAGCATCGACTGTTGGTGCAAAAGCAGAAGATTTACAGCAAAGTCTTTCTATTATTAAAAAATCTATTAGTGGAGAATTATCTGATGAATTAAATAAAATATTAACTTCTAAGGACTATGAAGATACATCAAAAGATTTTTTAAGTAAATTAAATTTTGGAAGAGCCATTAATGATGAAAGATCAAACACATCATTGTTAAGTGCCTTTGCAAAAAATCATGGTGTTTTTTATCAAGATATTACAAATAATAAAGGTGTGGTCAAAAGTTGGTTAAGAAGTATGTCAAGACACACTAATGTATTTGATAAACTTATGCATGGTGTATCGACAAAAGAAACACCTAAAGAAATTATGTATATAGCTTGGGGTAAGTTTGAAGATATGTTTTTAAATAATTTTGTTGTTGGTACTATAGGAAATAAATCAACAGATTCAAATAGTAAAGAGAATTTATATAAAACTTTTGAAGCAGATGAGATTAACCCAATTGTACAATATGATAGCAGAGAATCCTTTGTAAGATGGGATGATGATTTATATCAGATGCAACACGAACCATTGAGTTCTAATGATACCTTGCCCACTTTTATAATGCCAAAAACACTTGAATTTAAGTATAACAAACGAGGTGATAATTTAACAGGAAAAGCTTCTCGGGTGGTAAACACATATAATGTTAATGTGATAAAAAATACTAAAAAAGATTTATACGATCAACCGTGGTTTCCAAAGGATTGTAGCGAAAAGGCAACTTCAGGTGAATTTATTGGAAAAAAAATAATACCCTTTAGAGATATATTTGTATCAGTTAATCTGATATCACAAGCTTTTTCTATGAAAGATAATGTTAATGATGCTCTTATTTATATCTTAGATGCTCTAAATGAAGATTCTTATAAGATATGGAATTTAAAAATAACAAGTCCTGATAATTCAAATAGTCATATTACTGCTTATGATTCTAATCTTCAACCAAGAATGTCTGATAATCCAAGAGATAATTTAACATTTGACATAACATCGGAGACATCAATCGTATCACAATGTAATTTACAATTCACAACTCCAAAAGATGGATTAGGTTCAATGATAGCGATAGATAGTTTAGGAACTGCACGGCATTTTAAAGAGCATAATATGGCTGCTTTAAATAATTTAAATTTATTAAATCAACCAAAATTTACCAGTGGTAAAAAGTCAGCTGCTGATCAATATGTATCGGTTAGAAGCTTACCACTACAAAATTCAAATGATAATACCGATGAACCCGCTTTAAATTTAAATTTTAATAGATTGAATAAGTCAATTTCAACTTTACCTCCAGGTTCGATACCAGGTACCCGTGGTACAATGGATGCATTAGGAGCTTTTAGAAAAATACAAGAACATATAAGCCGCGAAAGACAAGGCAATACGGATACGAAGGAAGAACAAGCAAGAAAAAATGCTGGATTTGATTATGGTGATGCTGATGTGGTAAATAATGGTCGTGATATATGGAGAAAACAGGCTAAACAAAAGTTATATGATGATTCCGACCAAGACACAATTTCACCTATTTTGCCAATAGAAATAGATTTATCAATATATGGAAATAATTACTTAAACATAGGAGATTATTTCACCGTAAATTATTTACCAACTCAATATAAAGACAGAACATACTTTCAAATAGTTGGCATCGAAGATAAGATAGATCCAAATGGTTGGTCAACATCTTATACCAGTGTGATGAGGGTTAATCCGGCTAAAAAGAGTATTGTTAGTGGTTTTGATTATCAAAAACCATCTTCTAAGACTAAAAAGAAACCTCCGCCAGTTCTTAAAAAGGAAGAGTTTGAGGCTATATACGATAAATCGGGTGGTAAGATAAATGGATATTCAAACTATAGAAAGGTTGATACATTTACCGGTGGGGAAGATGAACTATCATTTGATATATATCATTATAAATATAGTAGGGTTGAGCAATATAGAACATCAAAAAAGAATGGTCAGGATATATACCATCAATCACCAATAGGTAATTTAGATGATTTAAAATATACAAATAATGTTGCTTGGGCTTATACAATTAGAAACATACTGTTAAATGGAACTTATTTAAATCGTAGCGATTCGGTAGGTGAAGGTGGGGTTGATGTCTTCGATGATGATGGATTTTGGCAAAAAGATCCAATGGATATTGGAACAAAGACATACGGTGACTTATTAAGAGGACAAGGTGAAAAAGCTGTATATAAAGTTTTTATATCTGATGAAGATGATGTAGAGGATTTAATAAATCTTTTTGATCCTTCTAATATAAATGAAGTTGTTCAAGAAAAATTTGAAAATGCTATGCAATTTGTAAATAAAAATTCTCCAAAATCTCTATATGGTTTTACTGAGGTTGAGTTTGGTGTGCTTCCTGGGCAAATACCAACAATTGGTGGTAATGTGCCATTTATAGGTAAATTTATGACAGCAACAACTGGTATTGCTAATGATTTAGTTGGGGGTAGTACATTTCCAACTTTTATTAGATGTTTAGCTATTAGAAGTGAAAAACTAAAAAGACATACAGAGATACACGACAAGGGTGGTTTGAAAACTGAATATGATGTGGGTGAGGACATATTCGCTTTACAACAGACAGGTACTAACGGTATTTCAGTTTTTCCAACATTAATAATTCCAAAATGGGTTTTAAGAAAACCTATAGGAGATTTATGTCAAATATTAAATGATACTTATAACATATATAAAAAACAACTAGATGCTGCTATGGTATTTGCTGGATATAAAGACTCGATAAAAATAGTAAATTAAATAAAAACATTGACTTTTACCTAAAATATCCTTATATTAAGGAGTGGTTATCCCTATAATAAAGTTGCCTTTGTGGTCCAAGTGCCATCCAAAGAATGATTTGGTCATTGTATATGATAACTTTGTAGAAGAGACAATATTTGCTGAACATCGTGAGCGTATGTGTCTGAATAAATTAGATAAAGAGGAGCATTACCTTTGTCTTGATTATAAAACATTTATGAAGAATGGATATAAATGTTATGATATAAATGCTGTAAGTTTTTGGTTATATAATAAACCAAAGTGGGAGATGGAATATGACAACTTCTACTCTGAGATGGATGACTTCACTTATTACTATCCTTATATGAAGTTAATAGAGAAATGTAAATCATTGGGTAAGTTTATCATAGATGATAGGATACTACATGCTGAAAAGTTTGCTAAATTTCATGATGACTTCACTAATGCTTTCTACAACATAGAGAAGAATGGTATCGGTGTAAATACTAATTTTATATCTACATTCGGACATAAGTATGCTAAGTATATATGTGATAAAAAAGTATTTCAAAATTATAATTTTTTCACCACGACATCAAGACCATCAAATGCTATAAATAATTTGAATTTTGCCGCTCTAACTAATGAACAGCGAAAGAGTTTTTCTCCATTGAATGATATATTTGTTGATATGGATTTTGATGCTTATCACCCGAGGTTAATCGGAGAACTTGTTGGATATAAATTTCCCAAGTCATCAGTTCACGAATATTTGTCGGAGAAATATGGAGTTGATGTCAAAGAGGGTAAGAACAAAACATTTCAATACATGTATGGTGGGATACCTAAAGCAGTTGCTGATAAAGTCGAATTCTTAAATTTAACTAAGAATTTTATCAGTAAGATGTGGAAAGAATACAATGATAATCAATTTATTAAAACTAAGATATATCGTAGAATTTTGTATAAAAAGAATTTACCCGACATGAATCCACAAAAGTTATTCAATTACTACATTCAGGCATATGAGACAGAGAGAAATGTTAAGTTGTTATGCGAAATACATAGATATTTATACAATAGGGGCACGAACATAGTTCATTATAACTATGATAGCTTTTTATTTGATTATGATCGGAAAGATGGGGTGGAGACTATTTATAAGATAAAGGGAATACTCCAACAAAATGGTTATGTGGTTAAATCAAAAGCCGGTCACAATTACGGAGAAATGAAGGATTATGAGTTTAATAGTTGATTCAATATTTACAGAATGGAGAGCTTCCTTACCCGAAGGTTCTTTACATCCGAATACAAAGAACGGTTATCACTTATTTTTATTAAAAGAGATTTGTTTAAAGCGTGGTATTTCTGAAAATATTATAAATAGTGTTTTATTGGCATTAGAAGCAAAAGATGATGGTGGGTTAGACGCTGATGAAATAGAAAAGGCAAAGAGCCAGGGATTGGTTTCACAAGGTTTTGGTAGATGGGGAAAGGATAAAGATGGACCAATGACTCATAAAACATTAAATGGTAAATTAGTTCCAGCAAATAAAGATGATTTGGAAAAACAAAAATCAGATAGGGAAAAGGAGAAGGTTGGTGGTCAAGCCGGTGGTGAAACTGGTGGTACAGATGTAAAACAAGGTAATAATCCAATGTTCAATGATCCTAAAACAGGAGAGGCAGATGACAATCTTAAAAATACAGGTGGATTGGTAGATCCAGAAATTAAGAAAGTTAAAAAACCAAAAACAGTTGATGGTAAGAACAAAGAATTAAATCAAAGTATTAATACCTTTGAACAAGAAACATTCAGTAGAACCGAAACAGAACCGGATGACGATTCCTTTACACAAAGTAATTCAGAACATTCGGCTCAAAGTCAATTAAATTTTGAAAGAGAGATGGAAAGAAGATTTAGACCACAGAGATTTCCAAAGAAGTATTTAAAAACATTGGGTAGAATGTTAAATACGAGTGTTGAGGGGATGGTAACTAGACAAGGTAAGATAAGACCACCTGTAGGTCAATTAGGACACTATACCAATGAGGGTGGTGCTGGTGAAATTAGATCACAAGCTGGTGAGTTAATTGGAATGGTCGGTAGTTCAATTCAAGATCCTAAAAAACGAGAACAATTTTTTCAAATGTTAGAAGAACATATGGATAACAATGGGAATAACTTGGTTGCAGATAAGAGTTGGGTACAAGCAGCTAGATTAAATAATCAAGCAATAGATGATTCATTAAATACTGAATATCCTGATGGTTATGAAGTCATAGCTAGTGCTTGGGATGTGGATAGTGAGGCGGAAGCATTGGGTATGGAGCCGCCAATTGGTAAGAATAAGGGTGGATCAACCGATCAGTATATGAAGGTTAAAACGCCGGATGGTAAGACACATTTAGTTGAAATTTCTTTGAAAAAAACTAAAAGTATTAGATTGACCAATACCACACCAGAAGCGTTAGTTGATATGAAAAATTTTACCGAAGATGAGAAAAAAGAATTGGAAAATAATCTAAAAGATGTGGGTATTGAAGATGTACCAAAACCAGGTGATGGTAAAACTGATATTGAAGATGTTAAAAACACCGCTTATTCAGAATATCAACAAAAAAAATATTTAGAATTTGGGAATCAAAATCGTAATGAAATTGTTAGATTAATAAAAGACGGTAAAATTAGTCAAGCCACATTAAATAAATTAGGTATTGATAGTAATAATCCTGAAGAGAGACTAGATTATATTTTAAACGGAAAAGGATTGGCTAGAGTTAGAAACAAATTATTTTTACAGGCTGCTGAACAGATACCAAATGGACAAGCTGTTATTGATGATGTTAATAATAACACTAAAAAAGTTTTATCTAACATAACAAAAGCTATTGGTGTAGATCCCATCAAGTCAAAAATGCTTGAATCTGTAAAAGAAAAATTACCTTTGAGAAGTTTAGTTTCTGGTGAAGAGTCAATGGCTGTTGGTGATTTTATAATGGATAAGAGAACTATGGCAAAAGTATTTGGAACAGATGACTTTGATAAAATTAAAGATGATTTACAAGTAGATTTAGACGAAGTTCCACCGGTTATTAAATATATCGGTAAAGGTGTTGGAAAACCCATAATTGTAGCTACAATAAACATAAGAGAGGATGGTATTGGTTATGGAAATTCATTAAGATTTGACATGTCATTGTCAAATGACTTTGCTACCAAATGTAAAGAAGCACATAAAAGTGAGTTAAAACAGGCACCGAGAGCTTAATGAACACACAACTTCTCTGTACATTTACAACAACCAAAGGGTTGGATCAAACCTTAACTGATATTCAGAAGAATTTCACAATAGTGTTTGAAAAGATTTATGTCCTACAGAATGAGGACAAGAACCATGAGCTGATCTGCACATACAATGTGGAGAAGAATGCTCAACTAGATTTCAATGCCGTACAGAACACAATATCGTTACATAGAAAGAAGATGAGCAACACATTGTATACAATAAATGCTCTAAATGAATTGATCAAAACAATAAACAATGGTGTGCTGGATACTAAGTTTCAGTTGCCTTGGGAGATGTATAAAAATATGATTCTTATTACCAATAAGGACGGGTTATCACGAATTTCAACACGAATATTAAAAATAATAAATACATAAAAAACGCTTGTTTTTTACAAAAAAATGTTGTATATTATAGGAATGTACAATATTTATAGTAGATAAACTATAAATAACAATCTAAACACAGGAGAATAACTATGGATATAAATGCCATCAAGTCACGCTTGAATCAGTTACAAAGCACTTCCTCAACCGCTAATTCATTTTGGAAACCACCAGCTGGTAAGACACAAATTAGAATTACGCCTTATGTTGAGAACAAAGACAACCCATTCGTAGAGTTGTTTTTTCACTATTCATTAGTACCAAATAAAACGGTACTTTCACCACTTTCCTTTGGAAGACCTGATCCAGTTCAACAATTTGCCGATAAACTAAAGTCTACTGGCGATAAAGATGAATGGATTCAAGGTAAGAGAATCGAACCTAAGATGAGGACATTTGTTCCTGTAATCGTTAGGGGAGAAGAATCCGAAGGTGTTAAATGGTGGGGATTTGGTAAAACCGTTTACCAAGAACTTCTTTCAATTATTGCTGATCCAGACTATGGTGATATCTCTGATGCTATGACAGGTCGTGATATTGTTGTGGAGAGGCAAACTGCTGCTGAGGCTGGTAACCAATATGGTAAGACTACCATTCGTGTGAAACCAAATCAGACGGCACTCGTTGAAGACATGGATTTGAGTAAGAAATTACTTACCGTTCAACCTAACATTGTCGAACTCTATACAGAGCCAGACTTTGAGACTTTAAAAGGGCACTTATCGACCTTTTTAAATCCTAATGGTGAGCCAGAGGAAACTACTACTGAGAAGAAAGAACCAGAAATGGTTACAACTCAGAAATCCTCTAATGTCGAAGACGATTTCGATAAGTTATTTAATTCTTAAATAAACCGCGGAAAAGGGGTGGATTGACTTTCCTCCTTTTGTCGTTCATCCCTTTCTGCTCGGAGAAGTTATGTCTAATAAAGATGAATTAGCCGAAGTAATTGCTTCGGAATTAAACAAACAATTTAAATCACATCAAGTTGCTTATTTTCTCGATGGTGTAGATGAAACTCCAACTGATGTTACGGATTGGGTTTCAACTGGTGCCACTATCTTGGATTTAGCAGTATCGAATAGACCTCATGGTGGATTGGCTGCTGGTAGGATTACAGAGATCAATGGACTTGAAGGTAGTGGTAAATCTTTGATTGGAGCTCACGCTCTTGCTGCTACTCAAAAGAAAGGTGGTCTTGCTGTCTATATAGATACCGAGTCTGCCGTATCAAGTGAATTCTTACAGGCTATTGGTATAGATACCGAGAATATGTTATATGTTCATTTGGAAACCGTTGAAGATATATTTGATACCATTGAAACGATTGTTACAAAAATTCGTGAATCGAGTAAAGATAAATTGGTTACGATACTTGTCGATAGTTTGGCCGCTGCTTCCACTAAGGTGGAGATGGATGCTGACTTTGATAAGGATGGGTGGGCTACATCTAAAGCTATAGTTTTGTCTAAAGCTATGAGAAAGATCACCCAAATGATTGCTCGTCAAAAAGTGTGTTTAATATTTACCAATCAGTTGCGTCAGAAGATGGGTGTGATGTTTGGTGATCCATGGACAACAAGTGGTGGAAAAGCCTTACCTTTCCATGCTTCAACTCGTATTCGATTAAAGAATATGGGGCAGATCAAGGACACCAAGAAGAACACCATTGGTATTAAGATTAGGGCACAGGTTATAAAAAATCGTTTAGGTCCACCTCTGAGAAGTGCTGACTTTCAACTATACTTTGATAAAGGTATTGATGATTTCGGTAGTTGGTTAGAGGTGCTTAAACAACACAACCTTGTCAAACAAGGTGGTGCGTGGTATACCTTAACAGATCAAGATGGTAAAGATCATAAGTTTCAATCGAAAGATTTTGAATCACTTATGGCTGATGAAGATACTCAAAAATATGTTTATGATTTGATCTGTGAGAAAACCATATTAAAGTATGATTCGGGTAAACTTGGTATAGATGATGTATCAACAACCGATGAATTCACAGATGAGTAATGAGTTATTAAAGAAACGATTCGCTGAATACAAAGATGAAATTTCCACTAAACCAGCACAACGGAAACCTGATGACCACGCTCTTATAATAGATGGATTAAATACATTTATTAGAGCTTTTTCGGTTAATCCATCTTTAAACGAAGATGGAAGTCATGTAGGTGGTTTAGTGGGATTTCTGAAATCAATCAGATTTGCTATCAATAAATTCAAACCAACGAGATGTATTATTGTGTTTGATGGTAAGGGTGGTTCTAAATCAAGACAAAAGATTTATTCTGAGTATAAAGGTGGGCGTAAGGTTAGATCAAGGCTCAACCGAGTGGTTGATTGGACGGTAAATCCACAAGATGAATCCGAGGCTATGAAGTTACAATTGAGTAGATTGGTTGAATACTTGGAGAACTTACCATTGACTATTCTATCTATTGATGGACTTGAAGCGGATGATGTAATGGCCTATGTTAGTAATACTTCATTAAAGGACTCTAATGTTACAATCATGTCTACCGATAAGGACTTCTTTCAGTTAGTAGATGAAAGAGTTAAAGTATACTCCCCTACTAAGAAGATAACATATGATGTGGATTTGGTATATGAAGAGTTTGGTTTATATCCACAGAATGTGCTAACTGGTAGAACCATAGATGGTGATAGATCAGATAGTATACCAGGTGTAAAAGGTGTGGGGATTAAGTCTTTGGTAAAAGAATATCCTGAATTATCCGAAGATAAGCCATTTGATATATTACAACTGATGGATTCGGCAAAAGATAGAGAGACCAAAGTATCAAAATTAATAAACAATCATGAGTATGTGATAAAAAGAAATTATTTACTAATGCAGTTAAAGGAGCCAGAAATATCTAATCATACTAAACTAAGGATTACGAATACAATTCGTGATGTGATACCCAAAACAACAAAGTATAATCTACAGAGGTTATTGGTACAGGATAAGCTATGGGGGCATATTCCTAACTTTGATAATTGGGTAACAGAGTTTATAATATTAGGTCATTATTGGAATAATGTATGAATAAAACAAAATCGATATCGGAGTATGGGTATAACTTTCAAGTAAAGTTCATCGTATGCTTGATTACAGATAAGCTATTCTTGGAACAGATTATCGATATCTTAGATGAGAAATATTTAGGTAATGAAGCATTTCATTGGATAGTCAAGGAGATAAAAGAATATTACGGTAAGTATAAGACGACAATCACTATGGATACCTTTAAGGTAAAGGTTGGTGAGTTAGATACTGAGTTGTTACAACAAAATGTAAAGGATACGCTAAGAGAGGCTTGGAAGTATGTAGAGGCTGCTGATTTGGAGTATATAAAGGACAAGTCATTAGACTTTCATAAGACACAGGTTCTGAAAGATGCTATAGTTAGGTCTGCTCAAATATTAGAAAGGGATGGTGATGTAGAAGAAATCAAATTATTGGTTGATGATGCCATGAAGGCTGGAACGGAGAGAAACTTAGGTCATGATTACTTAGAAGACTTTGAGGAAAGATACTCTGAAACTGCCCGTATCACTACACCAACACCGTGGGATATAATAAATGAATTAATGCAAGGTGGATTAGGTCAAGGTGAGTTAGGTGTGGTTGTAGCACCTGCTGGTATTGGTAAGTCTTGGGTGTTAAGTGCTATGGGTGCTTATGCCATATCACAAGGAAAGAATGTAGTTCACTACACTTTAGAATTGAATGAGGCTTATGTTGGTTTGAGATACGATAGTATCTTTAGTGGTGTGGAAGGACAGAACTTAATGTACCATAAGGAAGAGATATTGGAAAAGGTTGAAAAGGTAGAAGGTGATTTAACCATAAAATACTATCCAACAAGAAGTTGTACAGTAAACACCTTATCTGCCCATATTAAGAAAGCAACATCATTTGGTGCTGAAGTGGATATGATACTCGTGGACTATGCTGACATTATGAGAGATGTGGGTAAGAGTACAGAGATGAGACATCAGTTGGGAAATATCTATGAGGATTTAAGAGGATTGGCTGGTGAGATGCAGATTCCAATATGGACGGCATCACAAGCCAATAGAAGTGCTTTAGATGAAGATGTTATTGATGCTAGTAAGGTTGCTGAATCTTATGCTAAAGTTATGACAGCAGATTTTGTTATATCAGTTAGTCGTAAGATAGAGGATAAGATTGCTAATACGGGTAGATTTCATGTTATTAAGAATAGGTTTGGTCCTGATGGATTAACCTATCCAGCAAAGATAAATACAAATATCGGTAAGATAGAGTTATTTGAATCTACATCAACACAAGGTAAAGATGTACAGAATAAAATAAAAAATAGAGATAATCAAACGAAACAGATGTTGTCTGCTCGTTATGATGATTTGATGAGTGATTAGTAAAGCTAAAATATTAACAGATGTCATGGGATATAATCCAATGGATTTGGAGTATGAAAAAGTTATCAACTCAATAGATACTACGGATCAAGATTATGGTGTTGATGTAATATTTAATTATTATCGCCGACATGGATTTCCTCATTATCAGATTCGTGAAGATGAGAAACATCAGCACATGAGAAAGATGCAAAGGTTTGATACCGATACCATATTGAAGGATAATAAGATTGTTCAAACAATGCATGGGTTGAGATTGGCTTGGTCTTACTTTCCTTTCTTTTGGGAGATCAGATGTGGAAATGCTAAATATACACCTATGGAAATTTTTCTTGATGATGATAAGTGTAAATCAGCAATACGAAAGACTTGGAATTGGTGTGCTAAATCTTTTAAGGGTGAGAATGAAGATTCAAAAAAATTATTTCATGAGAATAGATTTAGACAAACTCTAAAGATACATACTAATTCACAAGCCGTAAGTAATTTCCGACCAACTGCTGCTAAATTGATTTATGAAAAATTTGGTGGTGATACAATTTGGGATATGAGTTGTGGTTGGGGTGGTAGGTTACTTGGATTTCTAGCAAGTTCAAGACCTAAGTATATTGGAACAGAGCCATCGAGTAGGACATTCAAAGGATTGGAACAAATAAAAAAAGATTTTTTTTACTTGACAAAGTCAGTAGAATTACATAAATTAGGTAGTGAAGTTTATGAACCAAAGAGAGAATCTTTGGACTTATGTTTTACTTCACCACCATATTTTGATACAGAGAAATATAGCGATGAACCAACACAAAGCTATATTAAGTATCCAACTAAGGAAGAATGGATAAATGGATTTTTACAAAAGACAATTGAAAATTGCTACAGAGGATTGAAGGGTAATAAATACATGTTGATCAACATAGCAAATACTCCAAAGTACAAATTTATAGAAGAAGAAACAATACGAATTTCAAAGGAGTTGGGATTCAAAAAAGAGAAAACAATAGAACTAACATTATCAAGTGTAATGGGGGCTGGATACAAATATGAACCAATATTTGTGTTTAAAAAGTGATTCAAAGGTCAATATATATTATACTTATATTTGGTAACAATCTCCAAATTAGTTAATAATTCCAAGAGGCAAAATACATGAATAAAAAGTTTACATTAACGGACACTTTTATAAACAAATATAAAAGAAGAAAAGCTCCGTTTGGTTTCAATGGTTTAGGTGAATTAGTTTATATGAGAACATATTCTCGAATCAAAGAAAATGGAAAAAATGAAAGATGGTGGGAAACTGTACGAAGGGTTGTAGAGGGAACTTACAACATGCAAATGAATCATATTGAATCACATCAATTAGGGTGGAATCCCTGGCAAGCTCAAAGAAGTGCTCAAGATATGTATGAGCGTATTTTTACGATGAAGTTTTTGCCACCTGGTCGTGGTCTGTGGGCTATGGGAACGCCTATTACAGAGGACAAAGGATTATACGCCGCCCTAAACAATTGTGCTTTCGTATCAACGAAGACATTAAAAGAAGACTATGCTAAACCTTTCTGTTTTCTTATGGATGCAAGTATGTTGGGTGTCGGTGTTGGTTTTGATACAAAAGGTGCGGGAGAAATAGTAGTCAAGGGTGTGGATAAAGATAAAACTACAGCAACCTATGTAATACCAGATACTCGTGAGGGTTGGGTAGAATCATTAAGATTATTATTAGAAAGTTATTTTCATAATTTAGGTAAAGTAGAATTTGATTACTCAAAGATAAGAAAAGCTGGTGAACCTATTAGTGGTTTCGGTGGTGTTGCAAGTGGTCATGAGCCATTAAAAGAAATACATGGTGATATCACAGAGGTGTTAAAAAAGAATGCAGGAGAAGCAATCACAATTACGACAATCGTGGATATAATGAACCTAATCGGTAAGTGTGTTGTTGCAGGTAATGTAAGGAGAACTGCTGAGATTGTATTTGGTGATCCACACTCAGAAGAATATTTAGATTTAAAGAATTATAAAGTCAACAAACATAGGGAAACATATGGATGGACATCTAATAATAGTATATTCGCTGAATTGGGTATGGATTATACAGAGGCTGCCAAACGAATTGTGGATAATGGTGAGCCTGGATTTGCTTGGTTAGATAACATGAGACAATATTCAAGGATGAAAAATGGTGGAGATAATAAAGACCATAGAGTTATGGGTGGCAATCCTTGTTTAGAACAATCATTAGAAAGTTATGAACTATGTTGTTTAGTGGAGACATTTCCAAATAATCACGATTCATTTGAAGATTATGCCAGAACATTAAAGTATGCTTACCTATATGCTAAAACAGTTACATTGGGTAGAACACATTGGGCTGATACAAATAGAGTGATGTTAAGAAATCGTAGAATTGGATGTTCAGTAAGTGGGGTTGCTCAGTTTGTTACCAATAGAGGTTTAGATGAATTTAAGGAATGGTTGAATGGTGGGTATAATGTAATACAAGATTGGGATAAGCAATATTCAGATTGGTTTGCAGTACCACGATCTATCAAGACTACATCCGTGAAACCATCTGGTACGGTTTCACTTCTTGCCGGAGCGACTCCAGGATTGCATTACCCTGAGAGTCGTTTTTACATTAGAAGAGTAAGGTTATCAAAACATTCAGAATTATTAGAACCATTGAAGAAAGCTAATTATAAATTAGAACCAGCATTTGGTTCTGAGGACACTACTATGGTTGTTGAAGTGCCCGTAGATGTGGGAGAGGGAATCAGAACTGCTTCCGAACTCTCCATTTGGGAACAATTCTCACTTGCTGCGTTTTTACAACGACATTGGGCAGACAACCAAGTAAGTTGTACAGTTACATTTGATCCTCAAACAGAAGCAGACCAAATTGCTCCATGTTTGAATTATTATCAATATCATCTGAAAGGTATTTCGTTATTGCCACGACATGATTATGGTGCGTATCAACAAATGCCTTATGAAGCTATTGATGAAGAAGAATACAATAAACAAGTAAAGAAACTTGGTAAACTATCCTTTGGTGTGATAAAGAACGAAGAGGCTGATGTCGATAAGTTCTGTAACAACGATAGTTGTGAAATCATACCAATGCATGGTGATAATGACGATCAAGAATATGCAAACTAAAAAGCGGACAGGCAGACGACACACCTGTAGAAAAATGTGTCTTTTCATTAATGAACAACGAGGAGAACGATTATGAATTATCGTAATCTTATCACTTCTGTTCTACTAACAAGTGGTTTGTTTGCTCAAACTATCGTGGGTGTGGTAACAGATGTGAACTCAAACCCTTTGGCTGGAGCCAATGTAGTTGTCGAGGGAACTGAGAAAGGTGGTGTATCTGATCTTAATGGTAAGTACACTATCGATATTGGTAAACAAGGCGACTATGATGTAACTGCT
>Ga0315330_10000224_pt1 | contig 33190 bp, 32 predicted proteins | sample M140m34915metaG_FD_203453 | JGI IMG/M metagenome (GOLD analysis project Ga0315330, IMG submission 203453) | Ammonia-oxidizing marine archaeal communities from Monterey Bay, California, United States - M1 40m 34915 | ecosystem: Environmental > Aquatic > Marine > Intertidal zone | place: USA...
TCTTCCAAGCGCTCGCCACCCAAGAAGGCCCGATCGCCAACTGGCAATCCCACGTTGCGGACCCGGTTCACTCCAACGTCCTCACCAACGCGGCCAAGGGCTTCGGCTTCTACTAAGCGGTTCACCGTGCGTGACGTCGCTCTCGCGTCGTCTCTCTACCAACTCGTCTCTCTACCAACTTAGAAGATTGCATTTTAATAAAAACGATTTTCGAATCAACAAAACTCAGACCACATCCCGAGCGCTTCGTCTCGCGAGTTCCACGTCCGCATCGCGCGTCGATCGTCCCCTCGGCGCGTCCCTCGCGAGCGCGTCGCCCGGCGCGCGCGCCGACGCCCGGGCGATGCGCTCGAATCGCCATCGCGCCGTGACTTCACTTCGCCGCGCTCGATCGCCTCGCCGTCGGTCGGCGTAGTCAACTTCAAGGGCATCGCCATGAACTCGCCTCGCCTCGCGAGCGACGCCGCGCTCGTCCGAAGATACGTCGCCGTGTACGCGCTCGGAACGTTCGGAGATTGGATCCAAGGGGCGTACCTGTACGCCGCCTACCGCCGACACGGACTGGTGAAACGAGAGATAGGATACATATACGTGCTCGGGTACGTCGTGAGCGCGACGATCGGGACGACGTGCGCCGCGCTCGGGGACACGCGCGGGCACCGAGCGCTCGCGGTGGCGTACGGGACGCTGTACGCGGCGAGCTGTTTGTTGCTGCGGTCGAGCGCGATGACGACGCTGATCGCGAGCCGGATACTCGGGGGGATTGCGTATTCGTTGTTGTTTACAAACTTTGAGTCGTGGGTGATCACGGAGGCGGACGCGATGGGGATCGATAGGAAAAAGTTGGCGGGAGTGTTTAGCGTGGCGACGTTGTTCAACGGGGCGAGCGCGGTGCTGGCGGGATTGGTGGGGAATTTTGTCGTTGAATTCGCTGAATCGAGCCAGTTCTCGTGGATTGGAATGGACGAGGTTAGGCTCGAGATGGGGGCGGAGGCGGATACGTCAGGAAGCGTGGTGATGATGTCGAAGAACGTGTACGCGCCGGCGTTTGACGTCGGCGCCTTGTCGCTGTTGCTGTGCGCCGCGGGGGCGAAGTTTTTATGGAGTAATCGGACGAGCGCGGCAAATTTGGGGGCGCCAGGGTCATCCGCGGTCGATGATACGCAAGTCGGCGCGGTGAGCATCTCTAGTGCGGTGAGAATGATTATGAGCTCGGTGGAGTTGTTTCGCCTCGGTGCGGCGAATTCTCTCTACGAAGGCGCGTTGCATCTCTTTGTCTTCGTATGGACGCCAGTTCTAGAGAAAAGGTCGGCGATGGACGCCACGGTGCCATACGGATCCGTGTTCAGCGCGTTCATGGTGTGTAAAATGTTCGGAAGCCAGGCGTTCAAGGTGCTGGAGGCTAGGATTCCCGCCGAGAATCTTCTGCGGATGGTTCTCGTGGGCTCCGCCGTCAGCTTTTCCATCGCCGTGTTGTTCACGGGGTATTGGGTCACACTCGCCGCGTTTTGCGCGTTTGAGTTCGGTTTGGGGATTTATTGGCCCGTGATGTCCATACTACGGGCAAAGTACGTGCCGAACAAGATGCGAGCGACCATGACGAGCGCTTTCCGGATCCCGCTCAACATCTTGGTCGTCGCGTTGTTGCTCGTTGCCAGTCGATCGAGCGATCGAGTGTTGCTTGGGCTGTGCGCGTTGATGATGGTATTCAGTTTCGTTTGTTTTCGCGTCAAGCTGCCTGGGAAGTAGTAGAGAGAAGGAGTAGTTAGTTACAGACTAGATGGTTTCATTATAGGATTAGAGAATCTTGCTATATCGACGGCTTCGTTCGGTGATCAAAGTCGTCGTCGTCGTCCATAATTTATTCCTTGGTCGGGGACGTGATGACGGAGCCGATTTGTGTCGCTCGCGCGCGCTTCGTGTCGCCATGCATGCTCATGCACTCGACACTGAGCACGCGCTTCATGGCCGCCTCACCCTTGGGCGTCGGCACCGAGCCGCCAACTTGGGCGAGTTGCAAGTACTGCTTGTTCGTCACAGCGAAGGCGCTGCCTCGAATTTTACCCTCAGCATGAAGAGCGATTTCGTCATCGACAAATCGAATGTCTAAGGTGCGCTGATGGGTGTACAGACCAGCGTCTTGCATGGGCAACACCCAGGCGACGTCGTCGCTCTCGTTGTGATGCGAGTGCCACCACCCAGGGGGCGTGATGAAGACGCCGCCCGGGACCCAGTCGCAACGAATGGGATCGATGATGAATCCGTTGCGATCGATCTCCTTGCCCATGAGCGTGTACACTCCCGGCTTCGCCGCGACCGCGAGATCGAGGGCGATGGAGTTGTGTCTGTGCGGACGTTGTACGCTTTGCGCCGGAATCGAGTTCAACAGAGACCACAAAACGTGCGTGAGCGTCTTTGTCTGCGAGCACGCGGTATTGCCGAGTAACACACCGCACCGATTGTTGCTGCGGTCGCTCGCGTGCTTGATTTCTTCGACGCGCGCGAGCATCTCCTCACGGCGATACAGCGTCGGTTCAAACTTCTTCTCGCTCGACGGATTCACGCCCAGGTAGCTCATCAGGGGTTCATCGTGCACCCAGTACAGCGCGGCCCCACCCATGGACTCCGCATCGACACACACGTGGTGAATCTTCCCCCTCGTCACCGGCACGACGAACAAATCCCCGGTGCTCCACGAAATCTTACCGTGTTCGCCCTCGCTCGTTCCGTTCCCTCGAATCACGTAAAACGCCTGACTCGTCGCGTTCGCGCTCGTCTCGATCGCCTCCCCCTTCACGATCCTCACGAACGACGCCATGAGATTCGGCGACGTACACGATTCCTCAATCTCCAAGAAATCATTGATATCAAACGGGATCACTCGCGTCTCTCCGCGCTCGTGCAAATCCGGCGGGTGCACGAGCACCGGGATGGGCCTCATGTCCGGATTCGCCGCGCTCCCGTACTCGAAGATCGACGCCGTCTCGCCCCATTTCTTCTCGCACGCCTCCAACGAAGCGTCCTTCACCGCTTTATCGCGCGCGATCGCGGCGTCGACCTCGACCGTGGCCTCCGTCGCCATGTTTATCCTCGTCGCGGTCGAGCCGGCGATAAAACGACGTCGACGCCCCCTCGAGCGCGCGCGCGCGCGTTCGAGCGCGAGGAGAGCGCGAAGCGCTCGACGACGGCGGGCGCGGGCGCGAGCGATTAAACCCTCCCTTCGTCGGCGCTGATTCGCGCGCGGACGACGACGCGCGGTGCGGCGGCGGATGGCGGCGGGCGCGCGCGCAAGATGGGGTCGGGCGTTTTCCGGGTGTCTGAGACCGGGACGCGGGGCGAACGCGAGGCTCGGGTCCGCCGCGGCGCGCGGCGTCGGCGCGGGGATCCGCGGCGCGAGACGGAACGGGTCGTGATTCGCGCGCGCTCGATGCGGTGAGAGGGTTTTAGAACGAACGTGACGTGGCGTTACAAAGCGCGCGCGTCGCGGGAACTGGGGCTACAGCTACGGGAAGCGTCTGCAATCGCTTAGTACGCCTTGTTCAAAATGACGCCTTCGAAGGTTTGTTGGAACCACAACATCGCATCCTTCTTGGTGAGCTTGTGCTGCTTGCCGATCTTCTTTTGCTGCTTACGGCGACGGGCGACGCGGTAGCCCGGACGCTCCAACACCACGTAGAAATCCATCCCGTAAATACCCGTGGACGGGTCGTACTTGATACCGAGATCAATGTGCTCGGAGATACCGAAGCCAAAGTTACCCGTGGCACTAAAGTTCTTCTTGAGCAACTCGAATTCCTTCACCTTGAGCGCGTTCTCCAAAATCGTCATGGCCCTGTCGCGGTTACCGACGGCGACGTGGCAGGAAATTTTTTCGTTACGTCGAATACCGAACGTACGCACGGTGTATCGCGCCTTGGAGAAGATCGGTTGTTGAGAAGTGATCGATTCCAACACCTTCGCCGCCTTCGTGAGACGATCACCGCTCTCCCCAACGCAAATGTTGATCACGAGCTTGTGAATGCGAATGGCCCGCATGGGGTTCTCAGTCTTCTCAGCCTGCACCGCGAAGATCGATCCGTCGTCAGTCATTCATCCTTCGATTCCATCACCTCCATCGCCGTTCGCGCCCCATCGACGCGCGATGCGCGACGCGAACATCCACCACCGTCCGTATCGTCCATCGCCGACCGCTCGCGCGCGTCGCCGGCGCCGTCGTCGTCGTCGTCGTCGTCGGCCACCGCGCGCACGAAAACCCTATTCCATCATCGCGCTTCCGCGCTTCCGCGCGACGCCGCGCCGCGACCGACGCCGCGCGGTCGCGCGCGCGGTCGCGCGTCCGCGCCATCGCGCGCGATCGATCGCGCGCTTCGCCGCGAACGCACCATGATGACTCGTGCGGTCGCGCGACGACAAAAGACCGACGCGCGCGGTCGCGCGCCGCGGGCGTCGCGTCGCGCGAACGCGAGACGCGACGCACACACGGACGGCTCGGCGGACATTCGGACATTCGGACGCCGACCGACCGCGCGCGCCTTTTTCCACCCCCCCACGCTTTTTCGCGAGGACGACGGGGTGGGGGTATGCGCTGGCACAAATATACGTATAATAACAATATTAAATCTAAATAAAAAACATGTATCACAGATACGCGACGGCGCGCGATGCCGCGTCAGCATTTCGCGCGCGGCCGTCGAGGGAATCTTCGAGGGCATCATTTTCGACGTACATGGCGTAAAAACAAGTACAATACGCGATTTGACCCCCCGACACGATTTATATCGATCCCGATCGCGCGGGAACGACGGGGACGACGGGGACGATCGCGCCCGCACTCATCGACGCGTCGTCGTTCGTCCGCACGGTTCGAACACGCACTCACGCCACCGCACCCACGCAAAACAAAAACACTCACTCACAAAATGAACGAAGCCACCATGTCCATGTCCGGTCGCGTACGTCTCGCGACGCGACGACGCGAGCGATGAATCGCGCGATGGGAATTATAGGGATTCGCGACGCATCGACACGTCAGCGACTGACTTTGTCTCGACTGGTTTCGCGCGCGCGCAGATTGTCGTCGGCGGTAACGGTTCGTGCGCGGAAGATTCTTTTAAAATCTCCGCCTCCGCGCCGATCTGCAACGGCTCCGGTTCGGTGTCGCTGAACGCCAAGCCGAACTACCGCCCGAGGTGCGCGCGATCGGGGGCGCCGACGCGAGGATTCTTTCTCGTTTAGCGATTAATTGCGCCATCGATGCCGCGCGTGTCGCGTCGCGCGGTGGTGGAACGCGGACGAGGGATGTCGCATGCGATGATAAAGATTACGCGTCTTCGAACGCGTCGCGCGCGGTGGCGCGAACGCGCGCGCGCGCGGAGGGGGAAGAAGAAATCCTTCGCAATTCAGCGACTGACCCTGGCGTGCCCTTTTTGCCCCACGCAGCATTTCTTCCAAGAATGGCGTGTCGCACAACATCGACGCCGATTCCTTGGTTGGGTTGTCCAACATCTCTGATTACGATGTTACCGTGAACAAGTCCGCGGAACTCGCGGGCCAAGACTGCGACGTCTCGCTCGGGATCCAAAACATCAAGTCGGTGCGTACCGACGAGGGCGAGCGCGCGCGCACGCGCACAGTCAGCGGCGCGGCGAACGCGCGCGAAGATGAATTCTCGACTCTATTTCGCGACGACTGGGTGACTGACGACGACGCGATGTACTTTTTGAATGAATAGGGTCAAGCTGGTTCTTTGAGAATCTCCACCAACCACGACAAGCTCGGCGATGTCACCGTGACGCTCGCGCAAGCCGGCTCCAAGGTCGACGGCGACACGCAAGGCGCCGACCGCGCCTCCGTCAAGGTCAACTTGACCGACGTGCTCAAGGTCAACGACGTCACCGCGTCCGTCGAATACGACGTGCCGAGCCAAAACGCCACCGTCGACTTGGGTTACACGAACGGCGACGTCAACCTCGGCGTCAAGTCTGTTGTCAACGTCAACTCCCAAAAGGCGACGCACAAGGCCACCGTCAACTACTCTGGCATTGAAGGCGTCGGCGTCAAGGCTGAAGTCGACCAAGATGTGAACGGTAAGCTTTCCGTCACCAAGGACAAGTACGAGCTCCGAGTGCCGTTCTCCAAGGACGGTGGCGTGAACCCGGACGACGTCCAACTCCGCATGACGTGGAGCCAAGACCTCTAAGTGCGTTTCGCGAAGGGTCGGTTTTTGTGTACGTATAATTTGACCACGCTGAAGTACGATTCCCCCGAGTCTTGAGTGGGCCGGTGTAAGAGGTACGTGAGGCGGTGTGAGAGTAAAAACGCTCTTTCACTAGAACATAATCTTCATGTCCGTTTGTTATGGGAACTCACGTAAATAATGTTTCTTTTCTCTCTTCGTCGCCCGATCCGCCCCCCCCCACCTTCAAAGTCCCCTCGCACAACTTGCTTAGTTCGCGCTAGTATTACTAAAAGCTATGGGTTCTACTGCTCATTACGCCGCACATCCTTGCTCGACCGTTTGCAAGTCACGGTTGACGTAATCTAATTCTGGAATCATGAACGTGAAGCGCTCGCTGGACCAAGATGCGCCGTCGTCCACGGAGGCGCGAACCTCGGTTTCGTGCTCGGCGTCGACGTCGATGGGCACCTCTACGCGCACGAGTGCTGACGAAACGAAGTGCGCAGAGGTCGAAGCGATCTCACCGGCGTGCTGAAATAAGATACGAATGTCTCCTCCGTCTTGTGGCGATCGAAAGAATCGACCGTAAACATTCACGGGCGTGCCGATGGCGTTCGAGACGTGCCACCAAGCGCCGCCGAAAATTGGCAGAGAGGACAAGGCAAATTTTTCCACTTCGTACGGTGTCTGGGGTCGACCTTCGTACACACCGTGAGCGTTATCGTACGTCAGCAATGGTGCATCTTCGAGTGTCGTGCAATTACTGGTAGCAAACGCCGGTCGATAACCGTAAGGCGGCGGGCGGGCGCTCACCGTGACGGACGACACAATCGGCGGCGCGATGTATTGAAGCGTGATGGGTAACGCAACATCTTCACCACCCCTTATCGCAATCGCGGTAGTGTAAAACGCGAAATCTGAACGTGATACGAGATTCATGGAAGCCTGTCTCAGGGAACAACTGCCCTCGTTCTGTGAGGATGCCAACTCGAACGACCCCGTCACGAAGTTCCGGTCGCCCTTTATGTAGCACTCGTACAACGCCAACTGTGCGCTTGGCACCGACGAGAATGGCCCAACGATGTTCAAACCATTGTTGAGCGTTGAAGTTAGATCATCTAACGGCCTCATCATTGTCAAGGCGGCCGAAACGACTGTTTCACCGTGATGTCCAGGGTCGCCCTGAGACACTGATAGTCGAATTCCGTTTGTGCTGTACGCGCCGAAAGAGGGTGAAACGCATCGCATTCGCGTCGTCGAAGAAGTGTTCGACCAACCCCAATCTGCCAAGACTTGGATAGTCCCAAATCGACACGAAGTACTCAAAAGAGAAGCAGTTCCATTCTTTGCAATGATGGCGACGGAGGTGCCGCCATCGACATTCAAGTACACGGGATCGGTAGATATGAGCTCAGCAGACGTCATGGTAGCATACAAATTTGCCACCGCACTAACGTTGTTGATACCGTCTACTACTTTCATGACCACTGCATTATTATCGAGTGCATCAGAAAACGTCTGAATGGCGAGACGCGCGACCAGGTGCGTCGCCCAACCGCCGCCGTCTGACGTTAAATCCCAATTCACCGAATTTTCTTCCACTTTCGGAGCGAGACACCTCATCAAAGCGCTGCTTACAAACTCTCCAGCTGTGGGATCATCACCACTTCCATTGAGCTCTCCTGGATAGGCGTGTAACGAACACCCGTCCCCAGGAAGGAATCCGGATCCCGAGACGGTGAGCGCCCACCCTCCGTACAGAGGTCCTGCCGCTCCGCCGGATACGACGGCGCCCACGTAAACATCATCTCGTATCATCACGTGAGCGTCACCTGGAGAGAAAGCTTCGTCCATCTTGAGTAAATTGTTACCCACGTAAACTGCTTGGAAACCAGGTGATGCTCCACCGCTCGTGACGGTGTTGCATTGCACTCGACTCGCACTCGACCACGTCGCCGAGTAATACTTGTTGTTGAGCTGACACGTCGTGCTCGAACTCGGGAAGTTGGACCCAATGACCTGAAAATTAGGCGCATTCGTCGCCACTGAAAAGATTTTCAGAGGCCATATTGCTGAAACCACCGGTTGCGCGACGTAAGAAATGTCTCCGGTCTGAGTGAGAAGCTCGAGACGCGAATACGAAGTGAACATCGACGACGCAAACAAAGTCACTGAAAGCGGGACATCTGTGGGCACAGCCCTCGGTGCCGCTGGAGCGACGCACTCAAAGGTCTCAGATGCGTTGTAACGAGCTGAAACGGGGTGCACTGTACCGAAAGCACACGCCACGTCCAGAGACGATACCCGTCCAGAGGTGTGATCTGCAAATTCCCCCGCCGTGTCAGATTTGGTGTATATCGCGGTGATCGAAACCACACTGCCTCCTAAGTCCGAAATCTCCGTGAGCGGCTCGTCGAGTCCGGTGTACAAAGTATAACTTGAAACTACTACTGTGATCCATCCGTTTGATATGAGATGGATCGAATCCACGTGGTCGTAGAAGTATGCCAACGCTACCTCGACGCTATATCGCGCTTCAAGCGAAGCAGTCACAGCAGAACCAGGATACTCACACTTGGCCACACTATCCGACAGCACGGCCGCATCTGTAACGTGAAAGGTAGCCCAAGCAGTCTTCGACGGAAGTCGAGCTCGAAACACGCACTTTGGGGGTTGAGCACCAAAATTCGTATCCATCGGCGTCGAAAATCCATAACCAGCCAGAGTCACAACGGCGCCGAGAGCCCAGTCTATCGTCGAAGGCATCACTGATGTGATTTCTCCAACACTGTACCTGAGCGCCGGTTGATCATACATCGGTGGTGTGTTCACACCGTAAGAAACGTAATTCGAGTCGTAAGGTCGACTCGCTGCGAGATAATAATCAATAGGGGTCTCACTCGTGCAACAACCAAGAGAATAGTCGCAAAACACTGGCGTTACCACAGCGATGCCATTCGTCGAGTCCGGAGGCGCACACTGTACCAAACCGTCGTTTACAACTGTGGCCACTGTAGTCATATTTCCAATAGTCGATGAACCGAAAATACAAACCGCGTTGGTGCCGTCAAATGATGCGACAGAGCTCGATCCCCAACCCAAAGCCGGACGAGTAAAGCGCTCGCCAGTGAGCTGCAAATTTGAAGTGTTGTACAAATTCACGCTTGCAGGCGATACGGAGGTCAACGAAGCGCAGGAAAATATGCGCGCATCAATCCACTCGTGAGATACGAGCGTCCAAGTGGTCGAGCTTCCGCTGTCTCTGTCGACCACGGTGCTACCGCATCCCGCGTCAAAGGGAACGTACGATACGAGCCCAGTCTCCGTGCCCGCGACAAAACGATTCATGTTGGTGTAAATATCTTCCGTCGATCGGGCGATGGACCAAAATCGCACCTCATCGATCGAGAATCCAGCGAGACCAGAACCACCGATGATGCCATGTGGCATGGCGAAACCGACGTTTGTGATTTCGCTGTGAAAGACGCCGTTTACGATGAGGCGCAAATTCGCCCCAGGCGCGCTGTAAGCGGAAGGATGATTGTTCTCGTACATGACGAAGGCCAAGTGCACCCAAGTCCCCAGTGGAGCTGCATAGTTAAATGTACCACCGCTCACACCCGACGGCGGCACGACACCAACCTTCCCGCTTGCGTCGCTCATTTCGAGCATGACTGCACTCAAATCGCTTGGATTCTGAAATAACGTCTGTTCGCTGAGCCAAGCATCGCGACGCACCCAAGCCTCGATCGTCCAAGGAGGTGAGACCGTAAGAGCTGACGAAGCCTTTATCTTAGGCTGAGCGGTTGACGTGGTGCCCGCACAAGAAGAGGACGTGCTCGACGTTGCAGCGACGGGGATACGAATACTTCGCCGGTGCGTCGGCGGGCAACTGTAAAGTGCTGCGCTGTACGCTTGTCGTGAGCTCGCTGTTGTCGTTTGTGCAGCTTGCTCGAATAAACTATGAGAAAGACCACGCACAAGAATGGTGGCAGTGACGGTTGAAACGCTAATCGATCCAGTCGTTGCCGTATGTCCACTCGTTGTGATGTCAATGCCAGTGGCTCCTGTCGCTTCGCTCGTCGTGCCATCCCAACCTTTAAACGCAAAGGAAGCGATGAACTGATCCTGGAGAGTCGTTGCCGTGGGTACAAATCGCACTCGGTCGTTTGTCGTCGCCGTGAGCATTAATGCATTCGTCGTACTCAACGCACCAGCAGTGTTGAAATTTGTCCATGAAGAACCACCATTCGTTGAAAACTGCCACGCGCCTCGCGTCTCGTCGGCGCCCACAACGGCGAAGCCGTAAGGAACAGTGTTGTTCGACGAGAGGTAATCATAATCGATGACGTTAGCATCTAAAATATCACGTACCACGGTTCCAATGTTCGCACCGTCCGACACGTGTATTGGGGTCAACTTGTAGTGCGCTGTGACACTCACTACGGGTGGATCATTCGTCGCTGTGACGGTGATGGTGGAATGCGCAGGTAAATTGACGACTTGAGACAAGTCTGACGTGCTCGTGGAAGGCTTCAAATCAAAACCAAACGTACTCGCGTACTGATCGTTCGTATAAAATCCAGCCGTAGGCGTGAACCTGAAACCATTGAGCGCATCTGATGCCGTGACAAGCGTGTTGTTGGCCAAAGCCACGCTCGTCGCTGATTCAAGCACAAGAGTGCCGCCGACGATTGCGCTCACCTCGTACGCAACGGGTACGAGAGATCCATCTGATGGCTGTGAAGCTAGTTTAATCGCCCCAGACGTCGTCTGTAGCCGCTCTGTGGTCGACGCACTCAGACCAGACGAATCGGGAACGTTCACCAAGCTTGACAACTGCACGACGAAAGTCCTACCAATCGTTGTTGCGACGTTTCCTGCAAGATCTGTAGCTCTAATCTCTAATTTATACGTCGTGTCCGCCAGCGACGCGATGTTTGTTAAAGTCACCGTTACGTTTTTGTCCACAGGAGCGCCACTAAATGTGTGATACGTCGTCCATGCGCGCAACGGCGACGGCGACGTTGCCCCGTTATCCAGCCGAAAGAGCTGCACGTCGAGCGTTGCCAATCCAGATTCGTATCCATTCGTTGGGTCCACGTCTAAAGCGCTAATTACGTACTCCATCGATCCTTTCTGCGTCGTTCCTCCGTTTGCGAGTCCACTCACGAAGGCCAACGAGGGGTTGACGTTATCGGCGACGTACAAAAGCTCAATCTCGTTCACCGAAGACTCGGTGAGCGATTTCCCCGTGAACGACTCTATGGATATCGCCCTGAATGTAAACCTATTCGACCCATAACTCGGTGTCACGCTCACCGATGTCACCCCAATCGATAATCGCGTGAACGTCTTGATGTAATCATTCGTCGTACTGTATTCAAACTGCACGTAATTTGAGCTCGGCCGCGACGACGCCAAATGAAACGTCAACACAGCGTTTGAATTCAAGTACGACGAAGGCGTGGAATATCCCGAATCCCACTCCACCTTCAACGGTTCTTCATTCATCCAGTCATACACCACGGCCGTCCCCGCGACGTTATCTCCACCGAGTCCTCGCACCTTGAACTGGTGTTGCCCGTACGACAACCCAAAGTACCACACCGGCGTCGCGCCGCAATACGCCCACGCGGCGCCGTCCAAACTACACTCCCTCCCACACTTATCGCACCGCGCGCCGTTGACGTCGTTCACATAAAAGTCAAACGACGCGTAATTCTTCGTCGACGGCGGTTCGAGCTTTTCGCACGCCATCGTGTTCGAGTCGTCGTTCGGCGAGCACCGTCCGCCCGGCGCGCTCGCGAAGTCCAGCACCGCCTGCGCGGCGCCGTTCGTCGCCCCGACCAGCGGCGCTCCCGTGCTGACCGTCTGCGCGAGCACAAAGTAGCGCGAAACGTCACCCACGAGCGCGCGCGCGAGCGCGATCGCGCACAGCGCTCGAGCACCGCGCGCGCGTCGTCCGGCCGTTGTCCCAGCGTTGCCGCGCGCGCGGCGCTCTCCACGCGTCATCGTGCGCTCAACGACGCGCGCGTTCGCGCCGTGCGATGCTAATCATACTCACGGACGTTCTCTCTCGCGCGCGCTCGCGAAGGCGCGTCGCGCGCGTCGCAAAGTTCCGCGCGCGTCCCCGCGGCTTGAAAGTTCGAACCCGCATTCGACGCCGCGATGGCGCTCGCGATCAATCTCCGCGCGCGCACGCGCGCGTGCGAGCCTCGACACGCGCGCAAGGACGACGTCGAGCTCTCCGCGCGCGCGCGTCGCGCCGCGGAGGCGCAGAGCGCGACGCGCGCGAACGATGACACCGATGGGGACAAAATCCGCGCGCTCGGCCAGGCGCTGCGTCGACTCGACGTCGCGCTCCTCGGCGCGCCGTGGTGCGAGAAGTGCAAGCAACAAAAACAACTCCTCGCCGAGCTCCTCCCGACGCGATGGCGACAGCACTACGTCGATTGCGGGAACGCGTCGAGGTGCTTGACGTGCGCGCGGTGCGCGACGACGCCGACGTGGCGCGTCGGCGGCAGACGATATCCGGGCGTCTTCGATCTGAACACCCTCACCGAGCTCGTCGGTTTGCAGCAGATCGGCCACCGACAGACGATCGAGGATCGCGTGATCGACGCCGTCGACGCCGGCGATCCCCTGGGCGGGTTGAAACTCGGCGATTTGCCCGTGCGCGGTCGCTCGCGGCGCCATCGTCGGCGCGCCGGTTGGGCCAAGCGCGACGCCGTGCGTCTCGCGCAGCGCGAGCAGGGCAAGTTTTGGTGCGAGTTCGGCGAGCTTTTAACGCCTCGCATCGCTCGTCGCGCGCGCGAGGCCGCGCTCAGGGGCGAGGCGCTCCGTCCGGTCTAGCGTCGCGTCTCTTCGTCCCGTCCCGGCGCCTCGTCCTGTAACGGCGTCGCGACGCGATTACATCGATCGATCGGTCCGCATTCGTCGACGCCCGCGCGCGCGTCCTCGTCGCGCCGAGATGGGGCTGAGCAAAGAGCAACTTCGTCGGCGCTCGCGCGCGCTGCGCCAGGGCGTCAAGCGCGGCCGCGCGTGCGCCGCGTGCGTCGCGCTCGCCACCGTCGTCGCGCTCGCGCTCGGACTCGCGCAGGTATCGCTGGGCGGCGCGTACGACCCGGCGCTGGACGCGCGGTGCGTGCGAACGCTGAAAGAGACGCAGCGATCGTGGTTCGAGCACCGGGCGTGTCACTACAGCGCGAGGGAGGCGCGGGCGGATTTCATCGCGGCGGAGCTGGCGTTGACGGTGCGAGCGAGACACGCGCCGGGACCGTGCGTGGTGATGACGATCGGATTGCCGGAACCAGGGTCCGGACGCGAGGGCGACGATGCGAGAGTGATGCGAAGGCGGGGAAGCGTGGACGCGGGGATGGCGACGAAGATGGGATTTTGGGTGAACGCGATGGCGAACGCGGGAGCGTTTGAGTGCGAGACGAGGACGTACGTGGACGAGCGCGCGGTGGAGACGTTGAGCGCGACGCTGAAGGATCTCGGACACGACAATTCGATAGTGGAGAAGTTATGGAACGATCGACGAGTGAGTCGACAGCTCGATGAGGAGTTTGAGCAAATCGCGAAGACGTCGCCCAAGGCGAAGCTGACGGTTTTGATCAACGACGCGAAGCGCTCTCGCTCGCAATTCGCGCGGTTCAAGAAAGGTTTGGCGAGTGGAAAAGTCAGTACGATTATTTGGCGACGTGAGATTACGAGCAAGGCGCAGCGTAAGGCGTTACTGGGGGAAGTTAAGCTCGTCGCGCAGTACGGGTACTCAGTCTATCTCGCGGGCGCGAGCGCGGATGCCGATGGAAAGGCCACGCCGACGGCGTACTTGAGAGTCGATCACGGTGCGTGGGATGATATTTTCGCCACACCGAATTCTGGGATCGAGCTCACCATCGTTGCCGTCGCGCGAGATAATAAGTTCAAGACGTTGCTCGATCAAACGTTTGGGTTGTGCCCGGTGAAGACGTCGGTGTTGAACTTCAACGAACCGAAAGGTCACAGCTGTCACTGCGACTCCGACCGGTTCACGGACGAAATGGCTGACTCGAAATGTAGCTTACAAAGTCGACTCGGACTCGGAACGTCGACGTACAACTGGTTCTCGAGCCTCTTAAGCGGGCGAACGGACACCGATGCGGCGGGCGTTTCGGAACTCGAAGAGGCTCTCGGCGGCAAGATCGATAGCGACGAACGCAAGTTAGCTCGACGATGATTTCTTTGTTCATTCGTGGAATTATTACACGACGCGGACGCCGTCCGGCGGGTCGCCGCGCGCGCCGGCGCCGGTGCCGCGATTCTCGTTTAATGTACAGTATACTGTAGTGGTAAATGATGTCTTGTGTGTCTTGCACTTTGTCGCTCGGGACGTCTGTCGGGGAAAATGTCTCGACGACGGACGACGCCGAGCTCGGCTCACGCGCACCCTTCGAGCGGCGTCTTCGAGTCGTCGGCGCACCCGAGAATGTGAATGTCGTCGTTCCCGCTGTTGACGATTTGCGTCGACGCAGAGTACGGCCCCCATCCCGGCTCAACCTCGCCCGCCCCGTTGCTGAGGTAGTACGCGCAACTGAAACGGTGCTGCGCGGACGGGTGCTTTTCGTTGATGAAGAGAAAACTCGGGTATCCGTGTTGCTTGGCGTATCGCTTGCAGTCACCCGGACCCTTGGCTTTGCCGAAGCCTTCTGCGTAGGTGTGCGTCGCGTGTGCCCAACCCTCGATTTCGTTTTGAGCGTGTCGCGCGTGGTTGCGACAGCCGTTGGCGACGGAGGCGTGAGGATTGGTGCACGCGGTGCCGTGAATGACGTCCCCGGGCTCGTCCGCGTGCGCCGAGTGGAAAGCGCTGTAGAAGACGCACGAGTTCCTGCGAGCGGCTTCGGGGTGCGCCGGGGAGAGCCAGAGCCACGCTTCGTAACCGTGTTGGGCGGCGAACTGTCGACAGACGTTAGACGACGGCGCGTTGCCCATGCCCATGGCGTACGCCTGCGACGCCGTTCTGTGCCAGCCTCGCACCGTTCCGCATCCGCCCAGCGGCGTCATGCCCGGGACCGAACATCCAGTCACCCGGTGTTCGTCCGTCTCGTCCCCGGCGAACGGGCCGAAGATGTCGTAAAACGCGCACCTGTTTCGCTTCTCCGCCGCCTCGACGTGTTCGTCGTAGTGGACCCACGCGCTGTAATTACGCTCCGCCGCCAACGTCCCGCAACGCCGCGGATCCGTCACCTCGACATCCAACAGCGTCTTCGGCATGTTCGCCGCGGCGCCTCGCGCGACGGACAGCGCCGGCGCGCCGCCGCCGCCGCCGCCGCCGTCCGAGTCGCACCGACACTCGCACGAGCACAGTCCCAGCCCCGCCTTCAATCCGAGCCGCGCGCCCGTCGACCGTCCGACCTCGTGCGCCGCGAGCGCCGCCGCGCACGCCACCGCGATCGCGCCGAGCAGCGCGCGCGGCGACACGCGCACGCCGTCCTCGCGTCGACGCCCGAACGACGAATCGGCATCGATCGTCGCGCCGGGCGTCGCGCCGTACGACATCGTCGCGGGACGACAAGTGATTGGTGTTGAACGCTCGACGCGCGACCGCGCGCGCGGGCGTCGTTAAATCAATGAATGGTGGAAATTCAGTTATTATACGGCGCCGACTGAAAGTTATGATGTGATACACGCGCGGGTCGCTACTATCGCCCTCGATGCAAATCCGCCAAGTCGAGCAAATCCATCTCGCCGTCGTCTTGCCCAGCCTGCACCACGCCCTTGACTTCGGGCACGTAGTGCATCAGCATATTTTCGATCCCACTCTTCAGCGTCACGCTCGACGAAGGGCACCCGTCGCAAGAGCCTTGCAACTGCACCGTCACGAGCCCGCTCTCGGGATCGAACGCCTTGAACACGATGTCTCCCCCGTCTTCCGCCACCGCCGGTCGAATCCTCGTCTCGAGGAGTTCCTTGATCATCGCCACGATTTCATCGTCGTCCTCCGCGATCGCCGTCCCGCTCGCCGCCAATTTCTCCTCGTCCATCACCGTCTCTCCGCTCGCGTAAAAGTTCGTAATCGCCTCAAACGTCTGCGGTTTCACCGTCTCCCACTCCGCGTCTTCGCCCTTCGTCACCGTCACGAAGTCGATCCCGAAGAAGACATTCGTGACGCCTTCGATCGCGAACAACCGCTTCGCCAGCGGGCTCGCCATCGCTTCCCTCGCGTTTGAAAAATTCTTCGACCCCTCCGCGTACACCTCGCGCCCGGGCTGAAACATCAGGCTCATCGGATTCGGCGTCGTTTGCGTCTGAATGAACATCGTTCGCGCGCCCCGGCGCGTCGTCGTCGTCGGCGCCGTCGTCGTCGGCGCCGTCGTCGTCGTCAGCGCCGTCCACGGCGCCGCGCGCGACGAAATCGTCTCGCGCGTCGACAACGTCATCAAGCCTCGCGGTCGCGTCGTCGCCGTCGCCGTCGCCGTCGCCGTCGTCGTCGTCGTCGTCGCGCGCGCGCGCGCGCGCGCCTCTCGCGCGAGCGCGCCGGCGCGCCGACGCATCGCGCGCAGCATCGCGCGCGTCGTCGTGTGCGCGCGCGCGTCGTCGACCATCCGTCGACCATCCGTCGCGCCGCCGCCGCACTCGACGACGCGCGCGCGTCGATCGCGACCGACGCCGTCGACGCGACGCGCGCGACGATTTCGTCGCCCGCGGTCGAGCGCGCGGCGCGCGCGCGAGGCGACAGAGCGCGGCGCTCGAGCGCGATGGACGACGCGGCGGCGGCGGCGACGGAGGACGACGACGACGACGTCGAGGACGCCTTCATCGATCCCGCGGCGGACGATTACGAGGAGGTCGCGGACCTGGACGAGGACGACGAGGCGCCGATGTCGAGCGACGACGAGGACGAGGCGGAGGACGAGGCGATGGATGGGGACGGGACGACGACGGAGGACCGGGACGCGGCGGCGTCGACGACGATCGCGCCGCCGAGGGACGACGCGGAATGCGTGGCGGCGACGCACGACGCGCCGGTGTACGCGGTGGCGTGGTCGAACGACGGCGCGGAGGCGACGGTGGTGAGCGGCGGGGGGGACGATAAGGGATATTTGAGACGAGGCGCGGGGGAGGCGCGAGAGCTGGGAGGACACGGGGAGAGCGTGTCGTGCGCGGCGTTCAGCGCCGACGGTGGCTTGCTCGCCACGGGTGGACTCGATGGAAAGGTGTGCATTTATGATGGGAAGACGGGCGCGGTCGAACGCGCGCTCGAGGGACCGGGCGGGGGAATCGAGTGGGTGGCGTGGCATCCGCGAGGACGCGTGACGCTCGCGGGGAGCGAAGACTTCACGGCGTGGATGTGGAACGGCGACGACGGTGCGCTCATGCAAGTGTTCAGTGGACACAGTGAGCGCGTGTCGTGCGGTGGATTTACGCCCGACGGTAAGCAAGTCGTCACCGGGTCTTACGACGGATCGTTGCGAGTGTGGCAACCGAGAACGGGAGCGTGCGAACACGCGTTCCGCGGGCATCCGTTCCACGACGGTCCGCTCACGTGCGTCGCGTTTCATCCATCGACGCTGGGATTAACCATCACCGGGAGCGAAGACAACACCGCTCGATTGGTGAGCACGACGACTGGGAAAGTTCTGGCGCCGCTCGTGGCGCACACGGAAACCATCGAAGCCGTCGGATTCAGCGACATCATGCCGGTGTGCGCCACCGGCTCGCTGGATAAGCAAATTATCATTTGGGACACGAATTCGTGTCAAGCCAGAGGTACGCTCTCGCACGGTGGTGCGGTGAGCCAGCTTCGATGGATTCCGAACACCATGTGTTTGTATAGGTACGTCTTCGAGCGTCGCTTCGGTCGTTTGACTTCGCAACATAAGGGCCTCGCGCGTTTGCACGTAACGCGCGGTGGTGGACATAGCTTGCATATATCACTCGCCTCGCATCGACGCGACACCGAGCTTTGAGACCTCAACTCCATCGTTCAAGCCGTCGATTTGGCGACATTTCGTCTACTCGCTTCGCCGCGCTCCTTCGACTTACGTTCAGTATCTATTTTCCACTCCCACAGCACATCCGTCGACGGCATCGTGCGACTCTGGGATGCCCGCACGTCTACGTGTCAACGAGAGGCGCACGGTCACACGAAAGGGATCTTAGACTTCGCCATGAGTCCCGACTACGCTCGAGTCATCACCGCGAGCGACGACTGCACGGCGCGCATATTCAACTTCTCCAATCCCACGTAAACGCTCGCGCGCGATCGCGAGCGTTCGTCGATTTCGACAATTTCAATATAACAAAACTTCGTACGAACGCGCATCGTCATCGGGCGTCGCGCGTCGCGTCCACGTCGCTCACGCGGCGTTCGAGCGTCACAGTCGCCCTCGCCGAGAACAGACAATCATGACCACCGCACCGCGCACCGCATGAGCGACGAATGATTCGAAAAGAACGCTCCGACGATCGCGTCGACGCCGAACGCCGCGCGCGCGCGTCCACGGTGCAGTCCAGGCTCGCGCGTCGCGAATTCACCTCCGCGTCTGGTGCCAAGCCCGAACAAATCTTCCGGTCGATCCCACCGCGGCTGACGATCCCGGTCGAGCGCGTCATCGACGACGCTCGCAAGATGCTCTCGTGCGTCCTGCTCGGCTTCACCGCGGACGGCGATCATCTGGTGAGTTACAGCGCGGAGGGAGGAGAGAATTTCAGCTTCGAGCTGCAAATTTGGAAATTTCAACCGGGGGCGCGCGCGCGCTTGCTCGCGACGACGCCGCTGTTCGAGAGCGATATGGGCGATTTCGGACGCGGAATGCGCGGGTTGTCCGAAGATTTCGGTGGGGCTTTCGCGGATGCGCCGACGGAGGCGAACGTGCGGGTACACGTGTGCGAGAGTTGGGACCGTTCGACGCTGGTGGTGCACGGGGAGGCGCGCAGGCACGGAGGAGAGGATGGAGATGGACGAGGACGAATCGCGAAGAAGTGCTGCGTGACGGTACTGCCGTCGCCGGCGAGCGTGAAGCCGGGGACGGCGATCGCGGCGACGCACATGAGTTACGTGAGCGCCGCGCTGTCGCCGTTTCATCCGAGTTGGAGCGGCGTGACGCCGGCGGCGACGCCGCAAGATGATGCGCTCGAGCTTGGAGACGAAGGAGAAGATACGTGCATCGGTGATCCATACGCGTTTAACGCGAATGAGATGAGTCCGAGGCGTAAGTTGAGAAAATCGGACGCTGTGATGAGAGATTTAGTTGACGGTGGCAAGTTCGCGCTCAACACCGCAGACGCACTCCTGACGGTGGACATCGCGACGGCGACGTTGAATCCGCGAGACGCTCACGATCGATCTCTCATGGAGGTTCAATTGCAAGGCAGTATTGGATCACTCGTTTCCGTGATTCCAGCGTGTCATTCGCCGTTGGTGAAATGGCATGGAAGTGACGCGAGCGATTTGAGCGTTGGCAATGAAGACGTGTACGTGGAAGATCAAGGCGTGCTTGGTGATACTGCACCGTACGTTTACGTCTCAGCACTTCCCAGATCAGTGCGTGTGTGCATCATCACGCCTTGGATCGCGCTCGAGATGAGTAAAGTCTTGAACTCTTCCTTGCGAGCGGCTTTAGACTTTGGATTTACTTTGCGCGATTATGAACTGTTTCCTCTCCAGTACATTGTCAGCCCAAAGAGTGGTGAAGAGCCCAGCATGCTCGTTGCGAGTTTGAGTGTTCTCGCGCCGAGTTCATGGAGTCATCAGCCTACTTGTCCCGGCCGTATGCGCGTCGTGGTGACCATCATAGATCGCCAACTCGATCGCACGCTGAGCAGTGGTGGCCACGTGGTGTACAGTCATGAGCTCCCGGTGCACACCGAAGGGAAGCAACCGACGGAGACGCTCCTGCACGCCGCTCGTGTGCATGTGATGCAAATGCGCAAGACTTGTTTGATTCCCACCGCCAGATGGACGCGAAATGCGTCGACAATGACGAATACAAACGTCGTCATGACTGGGCGGTCCGCCTCCACGATAAAACACCCAACGCTGCCCATTTGCATCGTTGGCTATGGCATTCGCTCAACGCAAGATTGATGAAAACGCAGGATTGATGAAATGTATGATACGATTTGACTATGTAGTTCTACGCTGTAATACAACAAGACGCCCGCTACTTTGTACCTGCAGAGATGGCGGTGAACGCGCTCCACAGCGAAATATCTCCCCCGTCGCCGGCGTACGCCAGAACCAATTCCTTCGGGTGAAACGCTATGGTATTCATCGCCTCTTTCGTTTTGATTTGTGCCACGCAATCGCCAGTCATCACCTCTGCGACATCTATTTTTAAATCTTCCGAAGCGGCGGCTATATATCGGCTATCGTGGCTGTAGGAAACTGAGCGAATCGGGTAGTCCAAGCGCACGATAGTGTCGTAGCAGATGTTTGTTTCAGACTCCCATAAGCTCACGATCGCATCTGCAGCACCCATGGCGTGATACTTTCCGGTAGGGTCGATCGCCATGCAGTAACACCCGCCATTATGTGCAAAATGCGATGAAAGCGGCGTCAACGATCCCGTCGTCTCGTCAAACGTAAACTTTTCCATTTTCCCTTCTCCAGTCGCCATCATGAACGATTTCCCGGTCTTATCCCACATCATCTCATTCGCCTCGTACTTGAACTTTTGCTCCCAAATCACCTTCATCGTCGTCACGTCGACGATCGAGATCACGTCCGACTTGCTCCCGACGGCGACGTGCCGCCCGCTCGGCGACCACGCCGCGTTCATCAATCCTTCCTTCATCTCGATCGTCCCCGCGCATTTCCCGCTCTTCGCGTCCCAAATCTTTGCCGTTTTATCCGAACTCACAGTCAGCGCGCGATCACCTCCTTGACGCGACGGATCGAACCGCAATTGCTCCACCGCGCCCGCGTGTCCTCGAAGCGTCTGCGCCCCTCGTCCCGTGCCCGCCCCGTGTTCGACATCGTGCACGCGCACGTCGTGCTCCACTCCCCCGGACGCGAGCTTATCGCCTCCCACCGACCACTGCACGGTCTTCACGGCTTTCTTACCCCCCACGAGCGTCGTCGTTCGCTGACACGACGCGAAACCGTTCGAGTCAGTCGCGGATTCGAGGTCGCGCAATCGTCGTCGAAATCGTCGTAAACAGTCGCGCGTACCGCGTTAGAGTCGTCGTAAGTGAGCTTTGGAGGTTCGAACTCCCCGGGATTGGGCATGTACATCCCCTCGAGCGCGTACGCGGTGGAATCGACGACGCCGAAGGGGCGCTCGGGGAACGGCGACGGCATCGCGGCGGCGCTTCGAGAAGTGACGTCGGAGACGAACGACGAGACGACGTCGACGAGACGACTGCGCGTGGTCTAATTACAACATATGCGCGAATGGTGGTGAGACGGTGCGTTATTCTAACTGGGACGCGACGCGCGCGCGCATCGACGATTCGTCGACTCGGCGCGGCGGCGTCCGAAACGTCCCGAGCTCACTTCTTCAACTGCTTCTCCACCTCGCGCGCCGCCTTGGCGCACATCGCGGCGTCGGCGCTCGCCATCAACTTCGTCGTCTCGATCCTATCGTACCCCGCGCTCGATCGCAGCAGGCACGTGAACGTCCTCGAGTCGTGGTTTTTCGGAAACGTGTACACGCACACGCCGTCAAACGCCCCCGTCTGCGTCACGTAAAACGTCTTCAAGCTCCCGCCGAGCATCCCGATCAGACGCGCGACCAACCGTTCGGCGTCCTCCGCGCCCTCCATCGTGCTCTTGGCGTTCGCGCGGTTCAGGGTGAACTGCGTCATGAACGTCGGTTCGGTCGGTTCGAATTTCACCTACGTTTTCGCGCGCGCGCGTCGCGTCAGTCCCGCGTTCGCCCCTTCGCGCGCCGTCCATCGACGCGCGCGCATCGTCGTCGTCCTCCCATCGCGCCGTCGCGCGCGCCGTCGTCGCGCTCGTCGCGCGCGCGCACCTTTTTCGTCGGCGCGTACGCCAACTCCTCGCTCTCCGCGCCGACGAACGTCCCGACCGCGCGTCGCGCGTCGATCGCCCGTCCCGTCGGTCGCCGCGCGTCGACGCCCGCGACCGCTCGCGACGCTCGCGCGATCGCTCGAAGCATCGTCGTCGCTCGGCGCGCGCGCGCGCGCGTGTGCGGGGCGACGCTCTAGGTCAGTCGGTCGACCGTCGCCGTCGCCGCCGCACTCGCGCGCGCGGACGACGACTCGCGACGATGCCGTTCTGCACGCTGAACGCCGCGTTTGCGGTGGCGAGCGCGACGTTCGTGGGCGGCGCCGTCGTCGCCGCGCGCTCGGGCGCGGACGCGGAGAGCGCGCTGGGACGATGGCGACGCGCGCGCGACGAAAAGATCGCGGCGGAGGAGGTGCGTGGACGCGCGAGCCGACCGCGCGCGCTTCGAAAGGCGCGCGGCGGAGGCGCGGGGGGAGACGCGCGCGGGCGCGGGCGCGAATCGAGACGGGAGACGCGCGAGGGGGCGGGCGAGAGACGGGGGACTGGATAACGCGAAGCGAGACTGACCGACGACGCGAACGCGCGCGGGACGACAGGCGGCGAAGAAGGGAGCGAAGAAGGGCAAGGGTAATAAGAAGAAATAATACGGGCTCGGTGTGCTTTCGCGATTGATGGTTGATTGTTTGAACGCCGCGCGATTCGGCGCGACGGCGACGGTTCGGCGAGTCGTCGACGCGCGAGGCGACGCTCGCGAGAGCGCTTGATGTAAAAGAACCGACGGATTAGTTACAGAGTATCGCGTTTTACTCGTCGCGCTCATCTTCACGTACCGCGCGCGTTCTTTGTTCACCCACGACTCGACAAAGTAGCTTACATGGTGAGGTCCATGATAGCCGAAACGATGTCGCCCGGGTTAGCCTTCAAAGCGGTGACAGCCTTGGCGCGGGACACGTTCGCTTGCGTCATCACGAGCTCGATATCCTTCGCCTCAACCCCAGTCTCATCAACATCACCTTCCTCGACTTCTTCCAAAGTCGGCATCGCCGCGCCCGCGGCCGGAGCCTCGGCCTTGAAGGCGTTCTTGAGCTGCGCCGCCTGCGCGGCCAAATCCTCCGTCTTGGCCTCACCGAAGATGACGTACGAGTCCGAACCCGGCGAGTGGAAAACATCCGGCGAGTTGATCACGAACATCGCCTGCTTGCCCTTCCTGAACGTCACGCGTTGCACGTCGTCGAGCTGTTCCAAGCCCAACTTTTGCATCGTCTTGCGCGCCTTCTTTTCGGCTTTGCTAACATCGTGCCCATCCGCTGTTTTCGCGTAAACATCGCGCTCGCACATCGTCAGTGTCTCATTCTTTCATCTCACGCCCGCTCTCACCGCCAACCGTCCGTCGACGCGCGCGCGATTCATTCTTCTCGCCAAACATCGGATCACCAAGGCATCGGGTTTGTCCCGCGCGCGAGCGCATCGAATCGACGTACCGTGGTCATCTTCCTCCTCATCGGACTCAACATCCTGCGTCGGCGCGTGCGAACGATTTCACGTCGTTAATTTCCACGCTTAAACGCGTCGCGCGCGCGTCGCATCGCGTCGCATTTCGCGCTCGACCGCTCGCATCGCGGTCGATACGAAACCCTATTCTCGTCTTCGCGCGCGTCGCGTCGCGCGTCTTCGCGCGCGTTTCGTCGCGCTCGACGCACCTCGATTTGGGGAGCCTTTTCTTCTTCGGCGCTCATCGTTCCTTTGCTCGCTTCGGGGCGTCGCGACGAGGCGAGCGCGGAAAAGACGGCGTCGTGGGCGCGCGCGACGGTGTCGAGCGTTCAAAGTCCGTGTTGATGGCTATACTTGGAGTGAGATATTTACGAGCGCTAAGACGGGAGAACGCCGTCGAGGCACGCCGCGAGGACGTGGGATGGGGTGTAAATCGGGATTTTGGGGGTTTTGAGGTAGGTCACGCGGTCGGGGGTCTTTGACGACGAAGAGCCCGCGTCGAGGCGAAGGACGAAGTCGCCGTCGGCGCATGCGCGTTTCGCCCCGCCGAGCGAGAGTAAGTCCAAGACCACGCCTTCGACGCCGGCGTGGGTGTTTACGCCAGTGCTAGGGGATGCCGTCGAGCCATACATGCTCCACGTCTTGCCACGAAACGGATGGTCGCGCTCGATCATTGGATTGTAGGCGTGCGCGCGTTCAAACGCTTTGTCGCGGAGGAGAAATTTCTGCGTCGGGAGAAACTTCCCGCTCGTCGTGGACTTTTCCAGCCAATCAGCCTTGACGATCGGGCAATTCTGTAAAGCTGACGCCATCACGTTCTTCGTTCGCTTCAAAGGCGCTTCGGTGACGAAGACGGTGAAGTCGCGCAACGACGTCGCGATGTCGCCGCCGAGCGACTCAATCTTCTTGCTCAAAGCCTTCACCTGACGCGGGCTGAACCCCGAGCTCAACAGCACGCGGTGCGTCGCACTCGAATCATTCGTCGTCTTTTGCGACTTTTTCGCCTTGGTGACCGCGGTCTTCGTCGTCGGCGCGCGCTTCTTCTTTTCGCCGCTCGTCTTCTTTGACGCCGGCGCTCTCTCCTCCGCCGACGCGCTGATTCGCATGGACGAACGCTCGCACACCACTGCCGTCGCCACGCCTTCTACTTTTTTCTCACCCTCACTGAGCTTCTTTCGCGACGTCGCGGCGATGACGTCGGTTCCCTCGCTCGCCTTCGCTCTCTCCGTCTTGAGCGCCGCGTCGCGCTTCGGTCTCCCTCTCGCGTTCAACAGCGCCTTCGCCCTCTCCTCCGCCTCCCTCGCGACGCGTTCCTTCTCTTCTATCACCGCTAGCGCGCCATCGCCCGACACTTTCGCCGCCGCGGACGGATCGTACGCGCTCCACGCTCTCGCCGCGCTCGTCCCGCCGAGCGCGTCCTCCTCCTCCTCCTCCTCCTCGCTGTCGCTGTCGCTCAGCGCTCGCACCGCGCCGACGCGCGCGTCCGCGTCTTTCGCGTCGTCGTCGTCGTCGTCGCGTTCCCTCGCGCGCGTCCCGTCGTCGTCGTCGTCGTCGTCGTCGTCGTCGTCGTCGCGACCTCGACCGTTGAGCGACGACGACGGCGTTCCCGCGCCGTACGACGCGCGCGCGTACCGCGCGCCGCGCCCGTCGCAGAACTCGAGCGCGTCGTCGCCTTCGAACGCGTCGTCGTCCATCGCGCCGCGCGCGATCGCCGCGCGGCGCGATGCGGGCGTCGACGCGACGCGACGTCGAGTCGATGTCAAATCTTTGACGAATTTCGAGGCGCCGAACGGACGTTTCGCGGGCGTTACGCGCGCCGCACACGACGACGCGCGACGCCGCGCGCGACGTGAAACGAGAAAAAAAAATTAAAACGCGCAGGGCGCGCGACGACGGACGCCGAGGACGCGCGACGCGATGGCGGTGATCGATTTCGCGCGCTCTGGAAAAGGTTGGCACCTGGTGAGGGACGTCACGGCGCGGGACGTCGCGGAGACGGCGCTGGCGCGGGGATTCGTCCGGCCCGGGATCGACGACGCGAAGCCGCTCACGCGAAGGGCGGATATGGATGGATTCTTTCGAATGTTCTCGGTGAACTCGCTGTCGAACTTTAAGCGGGTGTTCGCGTTTAATGAATTGAAAGCGCCGAGCGTCGGCGGCGAGGTGTTCGTCGAGGAGCGACGACGAGAGACGGAGGAGGAGGTCACGTGGGAGTGTCCAGCGGTGGAAGAGTACGAAACGCTGGCGAAAAATTGGGATAAGGAACACGTGCATAAGTGGCGCATGCTGCCGAAGCCGGGAGGGGCGGTGTGTCGTCCGGATGATTGGTACGCGCTGTACGCGGCGAAGCAGCAGGCGGAGAAGGGCGACTGCGTCGGCGAAAAGCCCATGTGGGCGTCGCACGGTGGCATCGCCTACGACGATCGCGAGCGATGGGATTTTTGGAACAAGCTCAAAGGGTTGTCTCGCGAGGACGCGAAGAAGAAGTTTTGCGAGGCGTACGGACGCGCCATGCTGGCGGAGAGAGAGAGTCTCAATTTCAGAAAGTATTAAACGCGACGACGACGACGACGACGACGACGGCGTCGTCGCGCATCGCTTCGCGCGCGTCCGCAAAAGTCTAAGAGGCACGCGTTGAAAAATACGAATTTTACGTTTCATCAGAGCGTCCATCGCATCGAACTTCCCGCTCTCGCGCGTTTTCGCTCGTCGCGGTCGCGCCTCGGCCTTCACAACGCACCTCTCCAGCCGGCGAACGACATGTTCGCGGCGGCGACGACGACGCGTCTCGCGCCGCGCGCGCCGCGCGCCGCGCGAAACCAACGCTCGGATAACGTTTGCGGTAGAACCGTCGCCCGTCGCGTCGTCGCGGTCGCGTCGGCGACGCCATCGACCGATGAAGATGCCGACGCGCACCGTCATCGTCATCATCACAAGCGTCGGTCGATGCTCGCGTCTACGTGCGCGCTCGCGCTCGGCGCGCTCGTCGGAACGGCGCCGAAGGGCGCGCTCGCGGCGCCCGCCGCGGGACCGACGGCGGAATCGCTTCGCGCGCGCGATATCTACTTTGGGAACGGGTGCTTTTGGGGACGACAACACACGTTTTACGAAGCCGAGCTCTCGCTGGGGCGAACGGACGACACGATCACCTCCGTCGTGGGATACGGCGGTGGTGCGAGCGTCAGAGAGGGTGATAAACCGGTGTGCTACTATTACGGCGCGGCGGACACGGTGTACGAACGATTGGGTCACGCCGAAGTCGTCGCCGTGGACGCGGCGAACGCGAGCGAGTTAAAGCCGCTCGCGGACGCGTATTTCGCGAGCTTCCAAAAGATTCCCGGACTCGGAATGCAGCGCGTGGACCCTCAAGACGCAGGTCCAGGGTATAGAAACTGCATCGCGCTTCCGGGTGGGATCGATTCGCCGTTGTTCAAGGTGATCGAGGAGGCAAACGTGCACGGCATGAAGCTCGTTCCGGGTTCGGGCAACGTCATGGCGCCCAAGGCCAAGCCCACGGAAACGGACGTCATCAACAGCGTGTGGATTTACGACAGCGCCAAGCTACCGTTTTACCCCGCCGAAGTTTACCACCAATTCCACGACGGTCTCGGCTACAAATTCCCCGTCGCGTACACGCGCGGCGTCAAGGCCAACGCGTTGGAGCGCGGTTTAATCGCCCCCACGGGATGTCCCGAGATGCGCGAGCGCTCGTTCGCTGATTTCACTTCCACCACCGCTTAATTAATCCATCGCGCTCGTTCCCTCCCCCGCTGTAATCATGACGCAAGCATTCGTTTCGCTCGCTCGCGCCTTCGCCCCGCACACTAGGGCGCGCCGCGACAATTCTCAAATGGATCGCGAGCTCACCCCCGCCGAGCTCAAGGCATCGATCGCCGCCATGCCCGCGCGCGAAGAACCCGATTTCCTTCGTCCTCGCTACATCAACGCCTCGCACGAGCCACCGACGCCGACGATGTCGCTCGAAGGATTCAAGACGGCGCTCTTGAAACGCCGACTTCGAGAGATCGACGCGGCCGATCGCGCGCGCGTCGTCAGTAAAACGACGATCGCGAAAGAGATAAAAGCCATTAAGCACGAACTGCGAGGGACGAAAGCGCGGGCGGCGGCGTCGAGATTAGCGTCGAGACATCGAGAGATCGCGGAGGAGACGCGCGAGGCGCGCGCCGAGGCGGAACGAGCCAAACGCCGCGCGCTGCAGTTGAAGGAGGAGCTCGAGGAAGAGGCGAAGGACATCGAAAAAGCGATCAAGATGGAGCGGGAGGAGCGCGCGGTGGCGCTGAAGGAGAACGAGAAAAAGCGAAAGGAGCGACGCGCGGTCGTCGAGGCGGAGCTCGAGCGACACGCCGCCAAGCGGCACAAGCTCGTCGCCTCGCTCAAGGAAATCATAGCGCAGCAGAGCGTGGCGAAGAAAACGTTAGAGGGCGCGTTGGCGAGCGCGCGATGATTGTACTTTTATTGTAAAACACTCCAGTAGCACATCGCCGATGACTCATCGAATTCGCGTTCGGCTCGGCTGCGCTCGAGCCGCCCGACCGACGTCACTCGTCGGCGCGCAGAGCGCGAATATGCTCGGCGCGCAGGCCTCGCGCGCGCGCGCGCGCGCGCACGTCGCGACCAAACACCGCGCTCGTCCTCGTGCGCGCGCGTCGACGCGCGTCGCGGCGTCAGCGACGTCGTCAGCGCGCGCGAATGCGATATCCAAAGTCGTCGTCATCGGTGCCGGCTGGGGCGGCATCGGCGCCGCGAAATCGCTGTGCGAAGCCGGGGCGGACGTGACGCTCGTCGACGTGCAAGACGACCCCACGGGCGCGACGCCGACGCTGACGAAGAGCGGGAAACCGTTCGAGGCGGGAACACGCGGTGCGTGTAGAATGACGACGAAAAGAACGACGACGCGCGTCGCTCGCGTGCGCGAGAGAGCGCGACGACTGACGATGAAACGAAACTTTGTGCGATGATTCAGGGTTTTGGAAAGATTATCCTAATATCTCCGATCTGTGTCGAGAGATGAACATCGACGAAAAGGATGCGTTCACAGAATTCACGCCGAGTTCGTTTTGGTCGCCGGACGGGTTGGAGGCGACGGCGCCGGTGTTTGGGGATTCGATGGCGCTCCCGAGCCCTCTCGGACAGGTGTTTGCGACTTTCGATAACTTTAAACGACTGCCTCTGAGCGATAGGGTGACGATGGTCGGCTTGCTGTACGCGATGTTGGATTTGAATCGCGATGAGAAGACGTTTGAGGCGTACGATAGGCTCACTGCGCACGAGCTGTTCATTCGCATGGGATTGAGTAAGCGACTGGTGGACGATTTCATTCGCCCGACGTTGCTCGTCGGGTTGTTCAAGCCACCAGAGGAGCTTTCGGCGGCTGTCGTGATGGAATTGTTGTATTACTACGCGTTGGCGCACCAAGACTCGTTCGACGTGCGCTGGATCAAGACGAAGAGTATAGCCGAAGTCATCGTCGGGCCCACGATGGCTCGCCTGCAGAGCGAATACGGATTGAAAGTCATGGGCTCGACGTTTGTCAGCAAAGTTGAAGTGGACGAGGCGACAAAAAAGGCGACGGCGGTGCACTACCTGAAAAAGGACGGCGGGAAAGCAGGCGTGATCAAAGACGTTGATGCGGTGGTCTTCGCGCTCGGCGCAAAGGGCATGAAGAGCGTGGTGTCCAACTCTCCCGTCTTGGCTCGCATGGCGCCAGAGTTTAGCGCCGCAGCGTCGCTCGGCGGCATTGACGTCGTGGCGACGCGAATCTGGTTGGATCAGTACGTGGACGTGCAGCATCCAGCGAATGTATTCAGTAGATTTGAAGCCCTTCGTGGCGCCGGGGGTACTTTCTTCATGTTGGACCAGTTGCAAAAAGACTCGGAAGTTGAATTGTGGGGTGGCGAAGAGCCAAAAGGAAGCGTCATCGCCGCCGATTTCTACAACGGCGGCGCCATCGCGTGCTTGAGCGATGATGATATCGTAAAACTATTAACGGACGAGCTCCTTCCGGCCGCCGTACCGGGATTCAAGGGCGTCAAAGCTGTCGACTTTGAAGTGCGAAGGTACCCGGGAGCGGTTTCCTGGTTCTCTCCAGGCTCGTATTCGAAAAGACCGCCGCTCGAAACGTCCATTTCAAACATCGTATGCGCGGGAGATTGGGTGCGCATGGGCGACAGAGAGCACGGCGCTAAGGGCTTGTGCCAAGAGCGCGCCTACGTCAGCGGTTTAGAGGCTGGAAATTCTCTTTTACGCAGATGCGTCGTCTCCGGCGCGGGCGTTTCCGGCGGCGCCAGCCATCCCGTCATTCCGATTCGCCCCGACGAAGCCCAAGTCGTGCTCGGCCGCGCGCTGAACAAGCAAATTATGGACACCCTGAGCCCGTTCGGCCTGGCGTCGCCGTGGATTCGTTAAATCTCCGTGTAACAAAATCATTTAATCGCGCGCGCCGCGTCGTGCCCTCTGCCTTCACAGCGCGTCTCTCGCGCGCGATGCTCGCGACCGCGACGGGCGTCTCGCGCGGCCACGCGCGCGTCGCCCGTCGCTCGCCGATCGCTCGCGCGCAGTCGCGCTCGCTCGTCGCGCGCGCGCGCGCGAGCGACGAGGGAGAAGCGTCTTTCTCCCTCGTCCCGCGCGATGCGACCGATGGGTTGTCGCGCTACCGCGCCGTCCTCGCGCCGCTCTTCCTCGCCGGCGGTCTTCTGCACCTCCCCGACTGCTTCGGCGCGGGACCGATATCCTCGGCCTGCGGCGTCGCGTCGTTCGACGCCCTCGACGCGCCCGTGCGCGCGCTGACGTTGCTCTGGGCGCTCGGCGGCCCGGCGGCGGCGTTCGGCTTGGCGACGGCGTCCTTCGTAGGCGACGTCGGCGTCGTCGTGATCGCGAGCACGGAAATCGTCCTCGGAATAGACTTTCCGAACGTCATCGCGCCCGCGGAGATACCGGCGCCGATCGTCGCGGCGCAGGTGGTGAATTTGAGTTCGCTCGTCGCGTTGCGCGGGTGGGAGACCGTGGAGAAGCGGAACGGTTGAAGGCGACGCGCGGTGGCGATTGTAGGCTTCGTCATTTTATTGTAAAGTAGTAATAACGATTCATCGCTCGTGGATCAACTCGTCGTATTAAGGCAGGTTTACGTAACGCAGACGCGCGTCGCCCTTAGAGGACGCCGGACTTGGCGATGGTGACCTTCTTGGAGCACGCGCCGGATTGCGAGCCGACGGCTTCGATCGCCTTGACGACGTCCATGCCTTTGCTCACGGCGCCGAAGACGGTGTGCTTACCGTCCAACCAAGCGGTATCAGCCGTGCACAAGAAGAACTGCGAGCCGTTCGTGTTCGGGCCGGCGTTCGCCATGGACAAGATGCCCGGTCCGGTGTGCTTCAAGACAAAGTTTTCGTCTTCAAACTTGTTGCCGTAGATGGACTTGCCGCCCGTGCCGTTGTGGTTCGTGAAGTCGCCGCCTTGGCACATGAACCCCGGGATCACGCGGTGGAAGCTCGAGCCCTCGTAGCCGAAGCCCTTTTCACCCGTGCACAGCGCTCGGAAGTTTTCTATCGCGCGAGAAACCCATCGTCAGTCTCCGTTCGTTCGTTCGTCGCCGTCCCGTCGCCGCCGAGTCAACCGATCGGATTACGCGCCGCGCTCATCCCGATCGATCATCACCCGCGCGCGCGCATCATTCGCGCCGCCGCTCGCGCGCACGCACCCGCGGTCTTCGGCACGACGTCCGCGCGAACCTACGACGACGAAGGCGCGCGATTCGTCAGTCATCGTCGTTCCGGAAGCAATCTAATAATCTCCGCGCGGCGGCGATCGGCGGCGATGCGATCGAACGTCGCGCGCGTCGGGCGCGCGTCGCGTTCGCGCGCGCGCGAGCGAAGACGCACGGTCATCTCGATGCGACCCGCGGGCTGGCCGCCGATCTCGATGTCGAAGTAGCACACGGGGTTGGACATGACGGATGACGAATGGATCGGATCGCGGGGGAATGACGCGACTTTTTGCTTTTCGGCGAGACGCCGAGCGGGACGCGAGCCGAGCGGGGGATCGAGGACGCGAGGACGCGAGCGCGATGGCTAGGATGTCGAGAATCTCGAAAATTAAATAGATGCGATGCGCGCCGCGCCGTCGCGCGACGAGGGGCGACGAGGCGAGGGCGAAACGCGTCGAGGCGAACAGAACGGCGGCGACGGCGACCGTCGCGTCGACGCTCAGCCCGCGGAGATTTTGATTTCCGGCTTGAGAATGATCTTGAGTTGATCGTAGACGACGAAGGCGATGGCGATCGAGGGCATGATTTTGATGTAGTTGGCGCTGAGACCGTGGAACAGGGCGGAGACGCCCTCCTCGGCGACGGTACGACGGAAACAGTCGAACATGCCCGTGTACACGGGACCGCCGGCTTGGACGCCGGCTTGGACCCAGCCGGAGACTTGTAAACGACGTCGACAGACGTCGAAAGGATAGGCCACGGTTTGACCGACCGCACCCGCGACACCCCCACAGACTAATCCCGCGAAAACGCTCAAATCAGACGCTGATCGCAACCCTTGCATCTTCACCGTCTGGTCCTTGAGCGTCTCGTAAATGGCAAAGTTTAAGCCCACGTACGGGATTACGCCGATGACGGATGGCGTCCATCCCTTGTAGAACGCCCCGAAACCCTCCTTTTGCGCGATAACCGTAAACGCGTGATAAATACCTCGATAATTTGCCCCCCCACTCTTCGCGGCGTCCGCCGCAGACTTTTGCACCGTCAATCGCCCTCGAATCATATCCAGAGGGTACGTCGCCGACATGGCGACGATGCCCGCCCCGGCGCCCCCCCCCAAGCGCGTCAACACATCCATCTCCGCGTCTTTATCGAACGTTCGCCTCAAATCCAACAACCCGTGGGCCATGTGTTCGTAACAAAAGAACTTCACCGCGCTATTCGGCACGATTCTCACGCAGTTCGCGCCGTTTCCTTTGAACAAACCTTTCACGCCCTCCGTCTTCCACATGTGCGACAGCCCCGAATACACCCCATTATACGCCGAACTCGACGAAACCTACGATTCATCGCGCGCGCGCGCGCGCACCGTCAGTCCCTCGTCGCGCTCGCGCGTCGCGTCGCGTCGAAAATCCCTCGTCGTCGTCGTCGTCTCGCGTCTCGCGTCTCTCGCGCACCTGTTGCAAAATCTTCAACCGCTCCAACGGCGCCACCGCCGTTCGAGACCTGCGTTCGCGATCGCGCGCGCGTCAGTCGCGCCGTTCACCGTCCTCGCGGACGCCGCGCGCGCGCTCGCGCGCGTCGCGCGCGGCGTCTTCGAGCAAGATGCGTCCCGTCGAGCCGCCGTCGAGCCGCCTCGCGATCGCTCGCACGCACACTCCCCCCGCGACGCCGCCCGCGATCAGGCTCCGCGCGATCGCGGCGAACGTCAAACTCGGCGCGTCGCTCGACCTCGCGCTCGCGCTCGCGCGCGTCGCCGCCGTCGTCGTCGTCGCCGTCGGCGTCGTCATGACGCGCGCGCGTGTGCGGCCGGCGCCAGACGTTCGCGCCCTCGCTCGCG
>Ga0315330_10000227_pt1 | contig 33013 bp, 31 predicted proteins | sample M140m34915metaG_FD_203453 | JGI IMG/M metagenome (GOLD analysis project Ga0315330, IMG submission 203453) | Ammonia-oxidizing marine archaeal communities from Monterey Bay, California, United States - M1 40m 34915 | ecosystem: Environmental > Aquatic > Marine > Intertidal zone | place: USA...
AAATTTTGGTTACGATCTTTTCAATGGCGCAGATCCGGTACTTGCCAATCTAGTTTGTGTTGACCAAAAAGGGGAATCGCGGGAGGTGGTAAATGACATGAACTTCCCGAATGGGGCAGTGATTTCTCAGGATAATACTACTTTAATATGCGCGGAAACTTTTGCGAATCGTCTTACTGCCTTTACATTAGAACAAGATGGCTCTTTGTCTAATAGAAGAGTTTGGGCGGAACTGGGTGAACGGACACCTGACGGTATTTGTTTAGATCAAGAAGGCGCAATTTGGGTCGCCAGCTTTGTCACGGGTGAATTTATCAGGGTTAAAGAAGGAGGCGAGGTAACGCATTGTCACGCTGTCCCAGGTAAAAAAGCTGTTGCTTGTAATCTAGGTGGGAATGACGGCTGCTCTCTTTTTGCCTTAACTTATGAGGGTGAGTTAGAAGGGCTTTCCACCGGTGAACGGAATGCGCGGGTCGAAGTATTACAGGTGGGAGTACCGGGCGCTAATTCTCCCTGATATTTTATCTCTTGCGATAGTTCTATTTTTAAAACCGGTGTTTGAATGATTATTTAAATAGGGGATATTAAGATGAATCACAGCGAGACTAGAATCTTGACCACGCATACTGGTAGCCTGCCTAGAAAGGACCAGTTATCGAAGATACTGATTGCCCAAGAAGAAGGTGAGTCAATAAATGAACGCTTGTTGGCAGACTTAGCTAAAGAAGGGGTTCAACACTGTGTCCATAAACAGTTGGAGGCCGGTGTTGATATTATTAACGACGGCGAACAGCCACGAGTAGGGTTTCAAACTTATGTGGCCCAAAGACTAGAAGGGTTTGGTGGAGTCAGTCAGCGTGAGGCCTTTACTGATTTTGCTGATTATCCAGATTTCGGCGAGGTTTGGGCTCGAAGAGGTAAGACTGCCAAGGTATTCGATGCCCCTGCTGCCGATGCTGAAGTGCGTTACACCAATTTGCGCTTGGCTTCGGAAGAGTTCGACATGTTCGACTCAGCACTCGGTGAGGTTAGTGGTGACTTTTCGGAAAAATTTATGACCGCCGCGTCACCTGGCATTATATGTACCACTATGGGGAATCAGTTTTATGATTCCCATGAAGATTATGTGCGAGCCGTTGGCAAAGAAATGCAAAAGGAGTACGAATTAATCAACGAGCGAGGCTACTTATTGCAGTTAGATTGTCCTGATTTGGCGATGGAGCGGCACGGCCAGTTTCAGCATGATTCTAAGGCGAAATTTCAAGATGCGATAAGTATGCATATTGATGCTATAAACGATGCCTGTCGCAATATTCCCAAAGAGAGGATTAGACTTCACGTTTGCTGGGGAAATTATGATGGGCCACATGATTGCGATGTGCCGTTGGAGGATATTATTTCTATAATTTGCGATGCAAACGTCGGTGCGTTTCTTTTAGAGTTTGCGAATCCCAGGCACCAACATGAATACACCGAGATTAAAAAGCACCCCATTCCTAATGACGCTATCCTAATACCTGGGGTAATTGATTCGACCGTTAATTATATTGAGCATCCCCAAGTAGTTTGTAATAGGATACTTGAGGCGGTAGCTGCTGTGGGAGATAAGGAGAGAGTGATCGCTGGAGTCGACTGCGGTTTCGGTACGTTCGCAGGATGGGAGATGGTTGCTCAATCGGTAGTCTGGGCCAAGTTGTCGGCGCAAGCAGAAGGTGCGAGATTAGCTAGTAAACAGTTATGGTAAATTTCATTAGCTAGTACTTTTTCGCAATCTTATGCTGACTTGTGGCATTTAAATTTTAATAGGAGGACCGTTTTGTGCGGAAACCAAGTTTTTGGCTAAGTTCTGTAATTGTAAGTATGCTTCCTTCCGCTGTTTTTGCGGGTAGTGCGGATACTCTCAATATTCCGGCAGTTTCAATGTTTTTAGTATTTGTCTCCGGAACGCTGGCTATTACATTGTGGGCTGCTCGAAGAACACGCACGGCAAGTGATTTTTATGCTGCGGGAGGGAAAATAACTGGATTTCAAAATGGGTTGGCGATCGCAGGTGACTACATGTCCGCAGCGTCATTCTTAGGACTGTCCGGTTTAGTTTTTGCTAGCGGATTCGATGGGATTATTTACTCTATTGGCTTTTTAGTTGGCTGGCCGATTATTCTCTTTCTAATTGCTGAAAGATTGCGAAATTTAGGTCGGTTTACTTTTGCCGATGCGGTTTCCTTTCGGTTACAAGCCACTCCTATTCGAAGTTTGTCCGCCTGTGGCACACTTACTGTGGTACTACTCTATTTAATTGCTCAAATGGTTGGGGCTGGAAAACTTATTGAGGTGTTGTTCGGATTTCCTTACGAGTTTGCAGTGGCTGTAGTGGGTATCTTAATGATCTCATATGTTACTTTTGGTGGGATGATTGCGACTACTTGGGTGCAGATTGTAAAGGCAATACTGTTACTTTCAGGTGCTAGCTTCCTAGCTTTTGCGGTGCTATGGGAGGTAGACTTCTCTTTTGAGCGACTTTTTCAATCTGCTGCAGACAGTCACGCATCAGGAAGCTTGATCCTTGCTCCAGGACAGTTGATATCAGATCCAATTTCCGCCATTTCATTGGGACTGGCATTAATGTTTGGAACAGCAGGCTTACCCCATATTCTAATGAGATTTTTCACTGTCCCTGATGCAAAGGAAGCTCGAAAGTCCGTGGTTTTTGCTACAGGGTTCGTTGGTTACTTTTATTTATTGCTGTTCATTATCGGATTTGGGGCAATATTTCTAGTTGGGGCAAACTCTAATTATCTGGATGCTGATGGGATAATTATTGGGGGCAGCAATATGGCGGCTATTCATCTTTCGCAAGCTGTTGGAGGAGATTTATTTCTCGGTTTTATTTCAGCAGTTGCATTCGCCACTATTTTAGCCGTAGTTTCCGGTCTTACACTTGCTGGTGCGTCAGCTATATCGCACGATCTGTATGCGAGCGTTTTCTGTAAAGAGCAACCTAAAGATGGAAGCGAAATACGAGTCTCAAGAATTGCCACCATCGCGTTAGGACTAGCAGCCATGATTTTGGGGTTGTCATTCGAAAATCAGAACGTGGCATATATGGTAGGTTTGGCCTTTGCGATAGCAGCTAGTGTTAATTTTCCAATTTTATTTCTGTCTATGTATTGGAAAAACTTAACTACAAGAGGAGCATTTATTGGTGGGTTTGTTGGTTTGATTAGTGCTGTGGCCTGCGTGATTACTGGGCCCACTATTTGGGTTAGTATACTAGGACATGCGGAGCCGATTTTTCCCTATAAACATCCCGCCCTTTTTTCAATGAGTGCTGCATTTATTTCTATTTACTTATTTTCTATTTACGACAGGAGTCCTCAGAAGTCGACAGAAATTAAGGCGTTCGATAATCAATTTGTACAATCAATAGTAGGCTCTATTGAAGAAAAAAAGTAACTTTTTTAAATAATTAATCTGCATAAAAAGCAATCAGGTGAAGTAATGGCTCAAGGTACTTATGAAAAAATTTCTTTAGATTTAAATTTTCAGAAGTTAGTAAGGGATAGAACAGCTTTCAGCTGGATACTTACAGGAGTAATGCTACTTAGCTACTACACATTTATTTTAGTGATAGCATTTTCACCACACTGGCTTGGAGTTCCGATTAGTACCAGATCTATTATTACGTGGGGCATACCGGTAGGGATATTGCTTATAATCTTGAGTATGGTTATCACAGGGGTATATGTGTTACGGTGCAATCGAGAATACGACGAAAGACTGTCTGAAATAATTTCGAGGCTCAATGTTTAATATTTGTGCACATCAAATGAGGGGGAGAAAATGGATCAAGAATTAATCGATTTGGAAGATATTCGGCAACTCAAATCACGTTATTTCCGATTAATGGATACTCAACAATGGGATGGGTGGGCCACTTGCTTTACTGAGGATATTTCCGCACTTTACGAGGGCGCACCTAGGGTGAGTGCCGGCGCCCCGACAGAAATTGGCTGTGAAGGCCGCGCTGCCTTAGTGGAAGGGGTTAAGTCGTTGATGACAGGTGCGCAATCGATTCACCAAGGGTTTATGCCAGAGATCGAGTTAGTCAACGCGACCACTGCTAAAGCGGTTTGGTCAATGCATGATTACGTGAGATTACCTACTTGTAATTTTAAAGGTTGGGGACATTACCACGAGGATTATGTTAAGCAGCAGGACGGTTGGAAACTCAAAAAAATATATTTAACACGATTGCATACAGAAGAAGAATGGCTATAAGCCCTGCTTGAAGTTTGAGTACCTTGTCTTGGTGCGTGTTAATTGAAATAAAATAGCAGTAACGAAGTTATCATTGATGCTGCCATTAGCAGAATCATTGGTATATTGTCTCGTCTTCCTTCTTTGCTGGACAGGATGGCGATCATCATGGCGACAGAGAATATAAATATCCAGATGGGTATCCAACTTTTCATGTGCTAGAGCCGCAATAGATGATTTTAGATTTTTCTAACGCGCGAATTTCTTCGTCTGGGAGTTCTAATTCCTTTGCTAGGACGCCGTAAGTATCCTCGGCTAGTTTCGCGACTCGGCTTCTCACCGCGGCCTGAGTTTCAGAGAAAGAGAAGGGACTGTTGACCACGTGGAGAGGACCCGCCTCATCGATCACTTGGGTGATCATTTTTCGGAATTCCAATTGGGGGTCGGTCGCTGCGTCGGCTAGCGAGCGGTATGGAGCGCATGGCACATGAAGTTGCTCGAGTTCCTTAAGGGCTTCAGCTGACATCAGGTTTTCTGCCCAGACCTCAGTAAGTCTTAGTAGTTCATTATAATTATCGAGTCGAGATCTGGTATTAGCGAAGCGAGGATCGGCCATAAGCGCCGATTGTCCGATACACTCCATAAGGTTCGTATAGTGTCGTTGACTAAGTGGCATAATAATAATAAACCCATCTTTAGTTTTAGTGGGCCCATATCGTCTTTCAATTGGGTCATCATGGAACGCGTTTTGGAAATCGCGGTGCATAGTAGCTAAAATACTATCTGACATTGCGATATCAATGTATTGCCCCTTTCCAAATTTTTCGCGGTAATAGAGTGCAGCGGTAAGACCGCCAAATGCTTGTAACGCAGCTGTCGTATCGCCCACCGGCAATCCCATGTTGAGGGGCCGCCCTCGATCATTTTGAGCGTCAAGCGTCACCATCTCAAAACCAGTCATTGCTTGCACTATTGGCGCATATGCTGGGCGTTTAGCACCTGGACCAGACTGCCCGTAACCTGAGATACTGCACATTACAATATTTTGGTTATATCTCTTGAGGGTTTCATAATCAATATTTAAACGTGTCATAACGCCTGGGCTAAAATTCTCGACAATCACGTCATATTTTTTTATTAATTGGTAGACGATACTGCAAGCGTCGGACTTTTTTAGATCTATTGAAATACATTTTTTGCCCGCATTCAGCGCGCTGAAAACAGTACTAGTGTTTCCCCTCATGGGTGCAATATCTCTCATTATTTCTCCATCAGGAGGTTCAATCTTGAGCACGTTCGCTCCAAGATCAGCCATTAGCCTGGTACAGTAGGAGCCGGCTATAACCCCAGTTAAATCGAGCACATTCACACCGTCCAGAGCTCCCGGTATCTGAGGATCATAAGTATTGGTAATTTTTCTCATTCTTTGCAGATGTTTTAGGTAGCGATTAAAATCCTGACCGCGTCTAATTTGACGTGGCTGTTTCTAATAAGACCTAATGACTCCTTTTTTTTAGAATTAAGTGCATTCAATTCAACTTGACGAATATTTTTATTAGTTTCCGCAAGAATCAGAAGGCGTTCATATTCGTTAGTCAGATGACTATTTATAGCTTCGTAGGCTTCCTCTATTATTGGTACGATTTGCTCCTTTGCGCGCTGATTCGCTATTTTAGATAAATGATCTAACTGTTCTTTTATTTTGTTGGTTATTTTCTGTGCGGTCAATTCGGGAATATCCTGACTGTTTTGATTTAGCCATTCGACCGTGAAACTTGAAGTAATGTCCTCACCTATATTATTTAAAAGAACTCTAAAAAATGACTGAGGTAGGAAGCCCGTCACTCTGAAGTGTTTCGGGGCCGGACAGACGATGACATAACAACACTCGAGTAAAATAGCCCCTTTAGGCATATTAGTATTTTTAACTATACCTATGCAGGAATTACCGAACTCACTGTTTAGAATCAAGTCCATAACTCCAGTAATCATAGGGTGTTCCCAGCTTAAGAACTGCTTATCGTCTCTTGATAGCGCTTCGGACTGATCGTAGGTTGCGGCCACGCCTTCGTCAGGAACTTCGGGAAAATTTTCTATCGACATATGATTACCAGGTTTCAGGACTATACTCCCGTTTATATTCACTTCTTGCTCTATTCCGAATGCGTCAAAAACTTTAGACATATAAGATTTTAGTAGTTCTTCGTTTGTGAATTCCTCTATTTCATTTACAAGTCTCTTTGCCGCTGTGTTATCGAACGAGGTCATTTGAAGAAGTTTATCCTTTCCTTCGCGTAGCTCGCAGTCAATCTCTTCTCTTTTCTCTATAGTTGTTTTTATAAAATTACTAGTGTCACCTTCAAGACTAGAGTTGGTGATATTATTAATCAGCTCCTCTTGTAAATTATCGTAAATTATCCTTCCCGAGCTTGATGCTCTCTCTATGGCGTTAATTCCTTCATGCAACCAATTTAATAACAATGCAGTACCATGTTGTTTAAATATGGGCACATGAATATTAATCGTATTTTTCTGGCCAATACGATCCAGTCGTCCTATTCGTTGTTCTATCAGATCTGGATCTAGGGGAAGGTCAAAAAGAATTAAGGTGTGACAGAATTGAAAATTTCTTCCTTCGCTCCCAATTTCAGAACAAACAAGGATTTGGGCGCCATCTTCCAGATCTGCAAAGTAGGCTGCGGCTCGGTCTCTGTGGAGTAAGTCAAGTTTCTCATGAAAGACAGCCGATTTTATACCTTTCTTAAGACGTAGCCATTTCTCGAGAGAAATGGCTATATCAGCAGTACCACAAATACATACGACTTTAGTTTTCTTATGACTTTTGAGCCATTCGGAGACCCATACGACTCTCGGATCTATCTCGGTCCACCGATCATGTGCTCGCTCAGGGTATAAATCAGTTACTTTCCCCGAGGGCTGAGTGAGATATTCTTTAGGTAGTTCAAAGGAGTGGCGTTCGAGACTTCTAGCCGTGAATCCTCCAACATTGTCTCGAGTATTACGGAAAATGACCCGACTGGTTCCATGATGCTCTTGTAGCAACCTTATAGTCTTTTCGACATACTTGTCCGAATCACTCCGATCGATATTAGGTAAGCGCTCTAAGGGTATAAATGCTTCGATTTCGTTCGATAATTCTTTTATCTCCGAAGCAGAAGCCCTTTGTAGCTTGGTAACTAATGCGTTAACTTTAGTATAGTTTTCTTCCTCCTTTATAAACGCTTTTAAGTCTCGGTAGCGATGGGAATCCAATAGAGACAGGCGCGAAAAATGTCCCATTACTCCGTGTTGATTCGGCGTAGCGGTCAAAAGGATTACACTGGGTATTTTCGACGCGAGTGTCTCTACTGAGGCGAACTCGGTGCTTTTCTTATTAATATCCCATGTTAATTGGTGTGCTTCATCAACGATTAACATATCCCATTCGTAACTGCTAACTTGTGATAGTTTTCGCTCATTTTTGATGTAACTTATTGGCATCAAAGTAAGTTGTGGAGGTCTATAATTTGGATCGTCTTGCTCAGAGTCGTCTACAGAAAAAAGCTGTGAATCAATTATTGAAAAATGTAAATTAAATCGGCGACGCATTTCTAGTAGCCATTGATAAAGTAAGTTATCTGGGACTACGATCAGCGCAGTTGCCACTCTCCCATCTAGTAACATTCGATGCAAAATTAAGCCAGCTTCGATCGTTTTTCCTAGACCAACTTCGTCTGCCAGTAATACTCTAGGATACTCTCGACGAGAAACCTCATTTGCTATAAAAAATTGATGGGGTAATCTATTTACACGTGGGCCTACAAGTCCATATACATTACTAGTTTGATGCTTGTGTTTCAGCGTAAGAGTCTCTATGCGAAGCTGAAACCTTGCAGATTTATCAAATTGTCCAATGAAAAATCTATCTAGTGGCTTGTTGAACTGAACTGAACTATCAAGATCTTGTTCATGGATTTTTACTGTGTGGCCAGTATCGGTCACCCCTATATATGTATAACAGGCATTTGTTGATGAGACTTGTGTTACGGTGAACCAGTCTCCTGTATTTGTTTTAATTTCTTCACCTACTGAATACTCTACCCTGGTTAGGGGTGGGTTGCTGTTAGAGTAGATGCGACTCTCTTCAGCTGCAGGGAAAGATATCACGACTTGTCTAGCCACCATGTGCTCGACTAGCCCAAGCCCAAGCTCAGGCTCTGTTTTACTCACCCAACGTTGTCCAGGTTGACCTACAAACATACTTAATTCTTTTGCTCTTGTATGGGGCGAACTTTATAACGCGCACCAGAAGGTGGGGTTAAACTTTATAGCCTATGATGCCGACATTCCACCATCAACCGGATAGCTATTTCCAGTAATAAAGCTAGCGTCATCACTAGCAAGAAACAACGCTAGGTCAGCGACCTCGGTGGGCCGCCCATATCGTCTTAAAGGAATACCTTTTTCGATTTTTCTTTTGACTACATCGGATGCGCCAGGAGCATATCCATTTTCAATAGATTTTATCATACGAGTAGCTATAGGAGAGGGGTTAATAGTATTTACTCGAATATTATTTTCAGCATATTCTAGAGCGGCAGATTTCATTAATCCCACAACAGCATGTTTCGACGCGATATAGGCAGACAACTTTTGCATACCCCGCAAGCCACCTAAAGAAGATGTAAGTATTATGCTGCCACGATTATTTTCTATCATTACTGGTACAACACTTTTTAGTCCGTTAAAAACACCTTTAACATTTACAGACATCACTGCGTCGAAGTCTTCGCTAGGGTAGTCGATGATAGATTTAATCGGCCCCTCTACGCCTGCATTAAGGAATGCTACATCGAGCCTGCCAAATTTATTACAAGTTTCCTCTACTGCAGCTGTCATCGCATCAGCATTAGTGACATCAGTTGTTAGCCCTAGAGCGATCTGACTCCCGATCTCTTGTGTAAGCTTGTTGAGTTTTTGCTGATCTAGATCTAGGAGTACTAACTTTGCTCCCTCGCTTGCGAATAGTTTAGCGGATGCCTCGCCAATTCCTCCAGTCGCTCCTGTAATTAGTACAACTTTACCTTTTAGACGATCCATTGCGTTCCCCTTAAGCTTTGTGATGAAGACCAACCTACACGGCATAGCTTTGTGCAGTGTGTTTACATAAAAATTATATTTTATTAAATTGCTTTAGTGTACTTCGGTTGTCACGAGAAGCTCAATTGAAAAGTACTGTTTCAATACGATAACCAGCTAGATATTATACCGCTTAAATAGAGGATCTTTTCTATGACTATTTTCAAAGACTACTCTGAAAAATTTTCAAATATCAAGATGACGCGGACTGATGGTGTTTTGGAGCTTATGTTCCATAGTGCCGGCCGGTCTTTGGAGTGGGATTTGGAAGTACATAGCCAGCTACCAAATGCATTTCTAGATATAGCGCGTGATCAAAAGACGGAAGTAGTCATCATGACGGGATGCGGTCAAGATTTTTCTGGGCCAAGACCGTCACCCGGATATAAACCGGGTAGAGCATCCGCGCTTGAGTGGGATAATATCTATCGGGAGGGCAAGGCATTATTGATGAATCTTTTGGATATCGAGGTTCCCGTCATCGCAGCAGTTAACGGTCCTGCGCTTAGGCACTGCGAAATTCCTCTTCTGTCTGATATCGTGATCGCGAGCGAGACTGCTGTGTTCCAAGATTCTGCCCATTTTTCCAACGACATGATACCCGGAGACGGGATGCATATCGTAATGCCCATGCTACTGGGGCCAAATCGCGGCAGATATTTTTTACTAACAGGACAGACTTTGTCGGCGACGGAAGCGAAGAAACTTGGTTTAATAGCCGAAATTCTACCACCCCAGAAGCTCATGAATCGAGCTTACGATCTTGCCGAAATTTTATTGAGGCAGAGTAGACTGACACGCCGTTATAGCCGTATTGCTTTGACACAATCAATCAGAAAGCAAATGCATGATTTACTGGGTTACGGATTGGCGTTGGAAGGTTTAGGTATTTTAGCTCCAAAAGATTAGTAACCATTATCAATCAGTTGAATTGCAAAAGCTTGATCCCATAGAAAAGAAGGAAGAAGCCACCTATCAATTGAAAAAATCTGGATTGTAATACTTTGATTAGTAATGTTCGCTCGTTAAGTGCGTCAATTTGTCTTTTATATACCGAAACAAACTGCAGACCCACTCCAATACCAATTAGTACTGTTCCTAGGAATTTTAAAATGACGCTTTCCATAGATTTTTTACCTAGATTTTTCGTGATAATCCGTAAGTTCTGCCGCGAAATTCGGCAATTAATGGACCATCTTTCACTGTGACGTTAACTTTATACATTCCAGTTTTTCTAGTGGAATTTGCCTCTGTCGCAACTGCAATAAGCTCCTGACCCTCTCGTGCAGGGTTTAGGAAGTCAATATTAGCATTTAAGGCTACGTGCGCCAGATCACCGGAGTTACTAGCATAGGCCATGGCGGTGTCGGCGAGTGAGAAAATAAAACCTCCATGACAGATGTTATGGCCCTGCGTCATCCATTCAACTACTCGCATGGAAAGAGTAGCCTCGCCTGGGGCTGATTTTAAAATACGAATTCCCAACTGATGTGCTGCTTTATCTCTGGCATAAAGTTCCTCGATCATGCGATTTTGATCATTCATAGCTGAAATAATTTTTATACATTTTTATTCGCAAGATCCACAGGCAGTTTATTTTGACTCTACTAAAATTTCGCGGTAGCGGGATGTGCCGGTATTCTTCGCTTTGTGGAGGGTGGGCACACGCAAGTTTTTAGTATCCGTAGAAATAAGCTCACCTTTTTCTACTTTGAATGCATAAGTATCACCCGTAGCAACGGGCAATGTTCCTAAATCATTTCCGTCAGCATCATGCACCTGCAGCGGTGCGCCTTCTAGTGCATAGAAGACATAGTCATGTTCGTGGTTGTGCATTGCTGTTTCTTCGCCAGGTTCTAAAATGAACTCCCAAATAATAACTTTTTCATTTTCGAAAAGTTTAGTTGTACCTACTTCACCCATTGCGTTGCTCCCCAAAATAAGTATATTTGAAAAATGTTTATGATTATGGCGGAATGTTTTTAACATTTCATTACTAATCATTACTTTAAAATTAAAAACTTTCAAACGTATTCATTGAGAAAGAAATATCGTTTGGCTCGGGGGGGGATTAATGAGTTTGGCAAAATTTGGAGTTTTCATTAACACTAGCACTGTCCACGAGGCAGTAGAGCAGGCGATATCGGCCGAAAGTGATGGTTTTTTTTCCGCCTCGGTGAATGATCATTTTTACTCTCCTCTTGGTCAAGCGGAAACCCCACAAGTGGAGTGCTTCACTACTTTAACCGCTATGGCGATGGCCACGAGTCGAATCAAACTTGCCCCCGCTGTAGCTGCTGCGTCTTTTCGAAGCCCTCCATTGCTGGCCAAAATTATGAGCAGCCTTGATGCAGTAAGTAATGAGCGTGCAATTTGTGGGTTGGGTGCTGGATGGCAAGACAAGGAATATATTAATCATGGCTACCCTTTTCCGCCGCTTAAAGAGCGTTTGGAGCAGCTAGATGAAACTATACAAATTTTAAAAGCCATGAACAGCCAAGAGGCCCCCACTTACAGCGGGAAGTATTTTCAGATAAAAGATGCTTACAACCACCCGCGTCCTCTCCGAGGGCATATTCCCCTAATGCTAGGTGGTTCAGGTACCGGGTTATTGAAGATTGCGGCCAGAGAAGCAGATATATTGAATATTATTCCACCGACTGGTAATGGTAAGGATTTTATTAATGACACTGTAGCAACCGTCAAATTTAATATGGACGTCTTAAAGAGTCGGATTGCTCTTCTTCACACGATGATGAAAGACATAGGACGAGATCCTGAAGAAATTGAGCTTGGGGGACTGGCACTTTTAGGCTTATCTGAAGATAAAAATGATCCTAGTCTTCGAGATATGGCATCACATTTGGGATTTCCAGATTACGCGACAGCCCAAGGTGCTCCTGTAACTTTGTTAGGCACGGCTGAGGAGGCTCGGGCTGAGCTTCGTAAGAGGATAGAGGAAACTGGTGTTACCTACTATATTTTTGTCATGGCTAATCCAGTGTCTCAAGAGATTTTCGCCAAAGATGTGATGCCGGAGTTTGTGTGAGCTTTTTTGTTTAACGAAAAGCGTTTAGTCCTACGAAGGTGCCTCCATTTTTTCGCGTCAGCTCTCGCATTAATGTGGCGAATCTGATCCCTGTATGTTGTAGTTGTGGGGGTTGTGCAAATTGGACTGGGAAGCCGATTGCGTGGATGCGGACTAGATTCTCTCCCGATGTGTCCGAGCGGTTTATTGTGTCGACATAGTCGACAACGCGGCGAATTGAGTCGCCGGTAAATTCGTCACCGTAAACGTAGATGCTGATCTTCTTGTCTTCTGCGTTGAATGTCTGGATGGCTTCAGTTATACCTTCCGCAGGGCTTGAGTTGGAAAATGCATTCCATGTTTTTAGCCTATCATTTATGGCTTTTCGACGAGCGGGCGAGTCGGGTATCCATTTACTTCGGAATGATGGAAACATATATACCCCCATGTCGTTCATGATTTGTACGCCTTTGACCTTAGGATACACGCGAAGTGTGTCCTCTATTTGGGCGATAACTTTTGGCCAAGCATATCTAAACATACTGCCAGATGTGTCAATAATAAAAATTATATATTCACTATCAATTGGGATACCGCCCACCAGGTTAGTTTCCTTTTGGTCCAATTCTCGGTACAAACGTTTCATTTCGTCGGTTAGCTTTTGTTGAGCGACGAGAAGTTTTTGAATGGATATTTTTCGCTCTTCATTATTTTCAGTGACGGATCGATCTTGCGAGGAGGCTTTTTGAACTTTTTGAGCTATAGCGTCTTTTTCTAAATTGACCTTTTCAAGTATCCGCAAACTTTTATCTAGCTCCTCTACTTGACCAAGCGAAGCTGCCTGCATACTGAAAATTTCTCTTTGTTTTAGAGAAATTTCAGGGATTCGTGGGTCAGTAGGATCTTCTGGATTTTCAGTATCCCTAGACGTCGTTATGATGAGTAATAATATTATCGCGCCAAAGCAACAGGTGATGACGCTAAGAAAGGCTATATTGACAGGTTCTGCCACTTTCTGCCTGATTTTCATGGCCAATCTACCGCTGGGGATAAGAATGATCCCTGTGTCACCCTGGCGATCTGCCAGTATGCGGCTGGAGCCATTGGATCCCCTTCGGTAGGTAATAGAATGACATTGATGGGAATTCCATAAGGTAGTTTCGCTACCGCTCGTTCGAATAGCTGCTGTCTTTCTTGCCCACTTATATTTCTTTTCTCAGGAGGTTGAATTCCTCGTGTTGGCAGTCCGTCGGTAATAAGATAAATATTATCGGGTTGGGGTTGAAGCTCTTTGATAGCATCGACTGCAGACTCTAAGCTTGAGCCCCCATCGGGAATTAAATTATTTAAGTTTTCTACCGTTTCATTTAGCTGCTTTGTATTGTTCACAGACAACCATTTACCGCGAGTACCCCGTATGGCAGGCTCAACCGTATCGGAGTAACTGTAAATTTGATATTGACTGGCTCTTGGAAAACGCGCACTTATCCAGTTGATAGTATCGAGGGCCTGACGCCATTTTGGTGACCGTTTTTTCACCTCACTACTCATATTTCTTCTTCGAATTATATTAACAATACTCTCGTCCAACATACTGGTAGACGAATCGAGAAGGATTAATACGTGCTCACCCCCTAGCCGCATCCCCGTAAGATATTCTCTATTCCCATCGCTAATATGCGATCGACTTCCTACAGAGCTCATAGCAACTTGTTCTTTAAGTGTCTTTTTTTGCGCGCTAAGTTCCCTTATTGATTTTTTTATAGCCGTCTCATCACTAACCATTTTCTTTTTTATTTGCGCATCTTGCTCTAATTTTTCATAAGCTTGATTTAGTTTTTGAATTGCAAATCTAACCTCTAGAGTCTGCTGGTCCGCTGCAACTTTTCGAGCTTCCATGGTCTCTTTTTGAGTTGATATTTCAGCGATCTGACGGTCTAATTTCTTGATCTCAGTCGTCAAATAGTCATTATCGGGAACGCTATCTGCTTGATGACTATTTTTAGCAACAATAAATAAGAGAATAAATGCTCCAAGCCCGCATGACATGATGTCTAGAAACGACAGGCTAAATGCCGAAAATTCTTTCCTCTTATGACGCATCACTATTTATTACGGTAATAGCCGTGAACGGCCCTACCTTATTGTCGATGTGTATTTGGTCACCACCTTTTAGGTTGCAGTTATCTACGACTGTCATTCCGTTTACTGAAATTTTTGTTTTGTTTGAGTATATTGTGGCGAAGCCATTTTCTAAACGGACGACTGCGCTCGAGATTTGTTCTGGAGCAAGAACAAAACCATTCGTATCTAAGCCAATCGGAGTTTGAGATAAAGTCACTGCTCTTTTCCCATCAGTTATATGCGTCGCCGATTCAGGGTCAATTTCAAACACAACGGGATTTATCGTGAACTGCATCGAAGGTTTCGAGCTTGAGTTTAATGTGCTAATGAATTCTGCATTTTCTCCTTCAATGATTGAATCCAGGTTGTCACATACACCGTCTAATACGGCATTTACTGGGATATTTTGATGCTCTGCAAAGAGGCCACTGGAATTTACGAATATTTTACTGTCTCGACAAAAAGCTACTGTTCGCTCAACTTTTAGCCGACTTTCTAAGGGGCTTAGATTGTGAGCGATTATTTTTTTGATATCGCTGGAAGCGACTACGGCACGTATCACCTCGTCGTTATATTCTAAACTACAATACAAGTCTTTATTGAAAGCTGATTCATCTACCCACCTTGGTAAAGCATCCATCAGGTGCTGCTCACAGAGCGAATCATGCAATGGATCGAAGCGCGTTTGACGAACAAAGCTATTTGCAATGTGCCTCGCACACGCATGATAAATGTTATTGGAACCGATATTTGGGACAAGTTCTGCCCCTTTGCGGGTAACCTGATCAGCTACATCAAGATCCGTGATCACTGTTTGATTTGGTTGTATATCTAGAACGGTATAGGAGCCCGGCGCTGCCGCATTTGCTAGCGCGGCGACGTTGGCATCTATAAAACCTCTCACCGATAGCTCGAGGGCATTACTGATCCCCAATAGTAGGCTGAGTTGATAACTGGTCAAGTGGGACGGTACGGTATAAACGACATCGACCAAATCACTAATTCTCTCTGAAATACTCTTGAGGTGTACGTACACCATGTCCGCTTTATGTCGGATCCCTGCGATTGGGTGGCTCAAGGTGTCCTCGTTTAGGCAAGTCCAATAATCTCGATGGATTTTCTGACTGCTAGCCATGGTCCTCGCGCTCACCTCGTGCGAAATAAATCCTCCATCTGCCGTTAAAACTGCAATTTGTGGGCTTATGTCAATAAGACGTCCTTCTCGCCAGACACTGATGTTGTCAGTATTGATTTCAATGATAGAAATTTCGCTCATTTTAATTATGTTCGTCGTAATTCGCGAGATGCGGGATTAACTGAGTATCACAGTACTTTTGAGTATCTAGCACAAATTTTTCCTGTTCCCGTTGTAACTGGTGCATTAGAAACATGACAAATAAACTTATTAGTAAAGCAACAAAAGTAGAATTAAATGCGATACCAAGATTAGATGTGACTCCCGATATATCGCCTTCTAACGCTCGGTAAGCCTCTCCGAGTGCTTGGCTGATTCCACGTACGGTTCCTATGAATCCTATAGACGGAATTGCCCAGACGATATATCTGATTGTCGATAGTTCTGAATCTAGTCGCTCGGACTCAGTTTCGCAAACCTCACCGATTGCGTTGGAAACATCTTGTATCCGTCGTGTAGTCCCAAAGCGATGCAGCCCAGTCTCTAGTGCTCGAGGCAAAAGGAATTGTCGTTGCGTATTTTTTAAGCTCTGTATTTTTCTCGAATAACGGTAAGTGTCTTCGGGCAGGATTTTTATTCCGGCTTTAATAGGAATAATATGTTGATCAAGTTGAACTCGTTGTCTAACGAGCGCGAAGCCTTTAAAACTTATTATTGCAGTAGCCCAAAGCATTAGGATAAAACAAGCTTCTTGTTCGAAGTCTTTAACGATAATCACAAATGATCTAGGTACTGGCAAGTTTTGATCAGAAGATTCGATACTCCTATTTTCACTGATAAGTGCTTCTGCCTGAGGGCGTATTTGCGCACTATAAATAATATGGACGAATACAATAATTAGCAGCAATGAAAGCCAACTGAATATACGTTCTGACGAGAAGAATTCTTTCATATTTTTTTCACTATATATCAACAGGGAAGTTGACCGGAAAGTCCTCAGAGACTTTCTCACTTGGCCGAAATGTGTCTTTTGGTAAGGGTCTTACTTCATGTTCTGGTAAGTCTTTTACAGCGTTTTTTTTATTCATATTTTCATCTCCGTTAGCCATTAAAACACAAAGTGGCAACAGGAGAGCACCAACTAAAAAGTACTTTTTCTTATCTGGCATACCGTGCGATCCTAAATCCCAAATCTACGCGTCGCGCATCGTTATAAGTTCTATAGCTACTTTTCAGTTCCTCATACGAACTGCTCATCCAGCTGCTGCCTTTAACTGTTCGAGACTTACCATTTGCCGGACCAAAGTAGTTATAGGAGGTAACGGTCGGTGGCTGATGCTCGTAGAAATCATGAACCCATTCGGAAGTATTCCCTGCCATATCATATAAGTCATTGATATTTTTTTGGAAGCTACCGACAGGGGAAGCAACTGCAAACGAGTCATCATAATCTTCTAATTTTTTAACTCTATCATTACTGCTGCTTTTATCGGCAAAGTTTCCTGTATTTTGCGGCGGAGGATAGTCGCTCCCCCACGGAAAAATTGACAGAGATTGTTTGCTTTTTGGGCGTGACAGAGCCTCCCATTCTGCTTCGGTCGGTAACCGGTACCCGTTCGCTTCAGCATTGATTCCAAAAAGCTTGCCGTGTTTAATAAGGTAAAACTTCTCTAGCCCATCACGCCGACTAAGCCAGTTACAATAAAGAACACTTTCAAACCAGCTAACGCTGGCCACAGGCTGATCGGCTTCATTCAAACTCTCCCCACCAAACTTACCTGAGTCATGGTTACCGAGAAACTCACGAAATTGACTGTTTGTCACTTCTTTTGTGGACATGTAAAACGGTGTCTCTAGTACTACATCTCGCACTACTTCGTTCGCCCTTCGGCCTTGCAAATTTTCTTTTGTTCCGAGAGTGACTTTCCCTACGTTAAAGAGCTTCATCTCTTGGCCAGAATATGTAGTTATGTAGCCCTTGCGTGCATCCTTCCGCCTTTTCTGTTCCGCCTCCCGATTTGCGAATTCTTCGGTTTTGAGCCTTATTGTGTATCTCTTTTCTACACCTTTCCTTGGTGTTATTAAGGTCCGGTAGGTTGCGAAACCTTCCCGAAAAATCGTGAATTCATGCGCGTGCGTCGGCAAACTGACATTCCTATTAGCATTTCCCTCAAATCGCCCGTCTATTAGCATTTGCGCATCCTTAGGCACGACTGTAATGTTTACAGATGACATTTCCGGCTCAAGTGTTAACGATAAATTAGATGTCTTGGCAGATTCTACAGCAATATCTTGCGCGATATTTTTATACCCTTCTTTCATCAAGCTCACTCTATGCTTGATAGTAGGCGACAGACTTACCTCTACAGGCGTCCTGCCGTAGAAGTTGTTGCCCACAGAGACTGTTGCACCTGGTGGAGTGGAGTTGATAATGACAGTGCCGTCAGCTTTCGCTAGCGGAACCTCGCCTATATTGATTGGGGTACCGGCGGTCACTGTAATTTCTTTATCCCAAGTTTTATAACCCTTATTTCTTAATTGGATTTGGCGGATCCCCTGCAACACTTGATAGGATTGCGGTGTTTTACCGACAAGTTTTCCTTCGACGTAGAGGTCAGCGCCGACAGGAGAGGAGGTTAATGTTAGTGTGCCCCAGGCAGGGACAAGCGCTATCTCCAGTTTTTCTAGGATACCTTGCCCTTGGATTTTTAACTCGGCTTCGTAATCGAGATACCGATCTACTTCTATTCTTGCCTGCCTTAATCCAGCAGGGATATTTGTTACCATCCCGGGTACTTCACCATAAGATTTATCATCGATAAATATTTCGCCAGGTTTTTCGGGAGTTAAAATGACTTCTAGATTGCCGGGCAAGGGTGTCAAAGACAACTGCAATTTTTGTATTCGAGCATCGGTAACTTGGTATGGATAAGCCAAATTATTGTAACCTGGCGCGTTGATCGAAAATAGGTGATTACCTGGCCTAACAAGCCAGTTATTCCCAAGATTTATTTTAAGCCAAGAGTCCAGCGCTACTTCTGCGTCAGGCGGGAACGTCACGACATTAATTGAGCGTGCTGTTAATACGAACCAAAGACTTGATATTATAAGAAATGAAGCAAATCCTAATAAAAACAGCGGACTGAGCGAAAGATTTGCCTCAAATCGCGCTTTGTTTGTTACAGGCTTAAATTGAGCTGGGCTGATTTTGTTGTTCAAACTTTTTTCTTCACGGGCTAATGGCCATTTTTCTCTTAGGGATCAAAATATTTTCATCTGAGGGTTTGTCTGAATATGGCGCACCGAAACACTTTTGTTTTGGTCCTAACTGTTCCATGTCTTGCCCAATCTTCTTTCAGTTTATAAATACCGAGTATAGTTTGTACAGCTTTTGTTTAGACAACCCTTAGCTCACTTCAGTTTTTTTCCTTGACGTAGACGCGTGTAGCCGAGGCGGGTACTCTCGATGTCTCTATCTTTTCCTCCAGTTTTTTTATTTGAGCTCTAATACGTTTATCTCTGGGCACGGAGAGTCGGGCTTGTTTTAGCAGAGATTTTGCTGTTTCGAAATCAGCTCGATTTGTAAAAGCAGTCTGCTCGCTAAGTAACATTTCAATATTTCGATCTAGCGAGATTCTAGCTTCGGCTTTTTTCTTTTTTTTGATGATGCTACTCATGGCTGGGTCAAGCTGGATAGCGCGATTAAACGACTTTACCGCAAGGTCCCATTTCTCTTCTTTTTCAGCAGCATCAGCTTGTTTTAAATGTTGATTTATATCGCGCGTTAAGCGCTTAGAATCAATCAAGGATAGCAGCTCTTGGGTTTCGGTACGATTTTCGATAGCTTGCGCCTTTCTAACAAAGCTTTCAGCCTCCTCCAACCTGTTTTGCTGCACCAATTTGAGGCCGGAAGACATGTACGAGCGATAATAGGTTGGGCGTAGTTTGAAGTTTATACGAACTATCGCCACTTTCGCACCTAGAGCGTTTTTATCTAAAATTAACGCAGATTCGTATAACTCTTTCGCTTTATTTAGCTGGTTGATTTTTTCGTACTTTTCTCCTTGCATCAATAAAACTTTAACCTCTTCTAATACTTTTGTTCGCTTTAATCCATCGAGACCATCGGTGTTGTTTGGCTCTATGCTCAAAGCGATTCTGAAAGCTTTCTCTGCTTTGACGGAGTTCCAATTTTTGATCGCTAGATTTCCTTCTCTCAGTTTATTAGTTTTAATACTTTCAGCGCTATCAGCAAGTGCTTCTATCATGGTGATTGCTTGACGGTATTTTTTCTGTGCCACGCGATATCGTGCCCTGCGATAAAGTGTTTCCCCTTCGCTTAACAAATTTTCGATCTCTTTCCAATGGTCTGTCGCCCAAACTTGTGGATTTAGCGGCTCAATCCTGCTCATATGTAGCAATAACTCTTCAAGATTTTTTTGGGCGTTGATCCTTTGATCTTGCACAACTGTTTTATCTTTCGCGATTGATTCCGATGACTGCGTATCTGGTGTGATACTAGTGGATTGGCTTTCAACCGCTGTATTTGAAAAGAATTTTAGGTAGCTTATGTAACCAAATATGATTACCAACAGTGCAGCAAAAAGTAACGTAGCCCACTTCGATACAAGGGGTTGCTCTTTTTGAATTTCGTTTTTGGAATATGCTTTTTCTTTTATTGCGATGAGCTTGTAACCCGTATTTTTAAGTGCACTTTAATTTTGTTGCGAATCGTTACAAAAAGTTAACTAAATTCCGTGTAATTTTCTAGTTATTATTAGATCCGAGTTAAATAAGTAGAAGGTTTGACATGTTACCAACCAAATTCGAGCAAGCAATAAAGAAAATAAACAAAAGAGAGTTAGTGTTAAGCACTGTGATTTTGTTTTGTCTTACCATAAGTGCTTGTACCACCACTGGAGATAAGTATAGAGCAAGTTCTTACCGTTCGACTCAGGTGAACCAAAAGCAGGCCGCTGAAGTCATTGAGATAATTGCGATTTTGCCTGCGCAAGTGGAAGTTGATAATACTGAGGCTCAAAAGAAGCGTCAAATTTTAGGTGCGATCCTTGGCGCTGCGGGTGGTGCGGCGATCGGTAATGCGGTGGGCGGTAATAACACCGCGGCTGGAGGACTTTTAGGTGGGGCAGCCGGTGCTGTGGTAGCTAGCACGACTGAAAATACTGTCTTGGTGGAAGGTGTCACCTTAACTTTTGTTCAAGACTCGAAGACTTACAGCTCGTCTCAAGTTGGTCGCGCCTGTGAGTTTAAACCAGGAAGAGCTGTCATGATCTCTATGCGAGCTGATGAGACTCGGATTCAACCTAATAATTCCTGTGCTGAGTAAAGAGCTTTCAGAGGTTTGATAGAAATGGTTAAAGTAAGTATGTTGGCATTAGTTGTAACCTTAGGCCTTGCCTATTCACTGATGGCCATAGCGGAGCCATTAGATGAGCAGATTCAGAAGATGCATGAACTGCAGCTTCAGCAAAATACTTTCAATGAAAATCTGAAGTCTAGGGCTGAAAGAAATAAAATACCCGAATTTAGGCAGAAGTTGTTAGATGCCGAAAAAGATTTGGACAGATCAGATCGCTGGGATATTTTGCAAGAGCAGTATCAAGCGGAACTGATACGGCTAGATTTAGAGGCGCGTCGTCTGAAAGCTAGGGTGGACAAAACGATAGTTGATGAAACTGACTTCACTTACGACCGCGAACAGAAGAAGGTTGAGCTTCAACTGAAAAGGTTGGAGTTGGAGAGTCGATTACTCGACTTGGAGAAGGAAAGAACAAGAGTTGGCAACGAGCAACGTTTTGTTGATGTCGAATTAGAAAGAAAATCGGCTGAAATTAAACTTGAGGAGGCGCGCGCAGAATCTATCAGGGACGTTTCTACTGGTGCACGAGCCAGCCTTGAGGGGCTTGGTGAAGCGGCGAAAAATGGTGACTTGTTCGATTAACGAGAAAAAAAGTTAGTCTGCTAGACCAGACCTATATCGTTCGTATTCTAACCAAAGCTTTTTCTTAAGCACTTGGTCTGTTTCAAGATGGGCAGCTTCGCGTATTTGCCGCGCTACGATATCTTCATCTAGTTCGTCTTTTATGTCAGGAAAAGCTTGGGTGTTTTGCTGCTTATTGGCCTTTCCATAAGTGGTACCAATTGTGTTAAGAGCATTTCCTAGTGCGTTGTTAGGCGCGCCGCCTGCAGGGTTTTCTGAGATTGCCGCGTCTCTACCGCCAGAGTATTTATTGTTGCCGCTAAGCGCACTATTCATGCCGTCATCACTCTTACTCAGGGAAGTGGAGGGCTTTTGATTACTAGAGTTCAAGTCGATTGAAATCCCGTTTTGTATTTTTGACTTACTGCTTTTATCGCGTCCACCTAAGTTAACGAGTATGCCATCTTTTCCATTAGCTCGATTTTCAGATGTGGCCGAGTTATTTTTTGTACCATTCGGACTTTCGGAGTCTTGTTGGCTAGTAACTTCCGCTTTTTTTGCCTGTTGGGATTTACTTTTCACGACCTCCAGAGGAACTTCTTCCATTTCAACATCCGCGGCATTTTCTTTGGGTGGGCTGAAATCGGGTGCTGGTCTTTTGGCTCTGTTCTCGATTTCATTTGCCAACTCTCTCGCATCTTTTTGGACAGTGGGCGTCTCCGCCTTTAGGGTTTTTTTAACATCCGTTGACGCACATGAAATTAGTGCGAGACAAGATACACCTAAAATTAGGTAAGATGAAAAGGAGCCTATTATTCGCAACCCTTTTCTGGCACTTTTTTTTTCGGAGCCACGCATCGAATTTAGGTAACATTCTCCGTTAACATGAAGCTAGCATCAGCCTCTGCATAAACAGTATTTGTGTTTTTATCGATCGCCCAGGATTTGAGTTGCACAAGTCGTCTTCTTTCTTTGACTACCTCGCACTCGAGTTTCACTAAAACACCTATTGGCATGGGCTCTCTATAGCGTATTTCTGACTTCGCGGTGTACCCAAATCTGCCCTGAAGGTAGAACCAATTTGCCATTACGTCATCTAGTACTGCGAAGACGAGCCCTCCGTGAGTGACACCATTAAATCCTGAATGCTCTTTAAGCGGGGTGTATTCTCCTTCGCACCCATTTTCAGTGAGGTTGAAGCTGATTTTTAGACCTATGGGATTATCAACGCCGCATACAAAGCAATGATCAGCATCTGTTCGGGAAGCTATTGGTTGATTAGTCATATTAAATCTTTGTACTTATTTTCAGGATATAAATTTACCCCTTTTGGAAAACCTGAGATTGAAATTTTACTTTTGTCAAATGTGATCTCGTCATCAGCAATTAAAGATTCGCCAAAATTATAAATTGGCTTCATTGGTCCCGACATACATTCCTTGTCATATACCTCTGCTGCCGCATTATTTTTATCGCGTAAAGTTTTGTATTTCTCCATCGCCTTATTTCCAAATCGTTTTGTAAGCATGCTCTCAGTTTTCGTCGGTGAAACTACAATTCCAGTTGCGTTATTACCGCCGAAACCTTTTGAGTTAAGAAACCCGACTTCCGCCCGGTCTGTAAGATCAGTATCAGTCATAACTATATTTAGTCTTTCATCGAATAGGTCGTCCGCAAGCTTGTCCAATGTTTTTATACCTGGGAGAACTCCATATTTCAAAACTCCAAGAGTACTCACCAGTTGATCTGCACTTGCTGGGGCGAGCGAATGACCTAGGAATGCTTTTACGGCTGTTACGGGCCAGTTTTTTATGCCAAAGGCCTGTGCAACTTTATCGAAAACCTGCGTTTCGGTAATACGATTTTGTGGCGTGCTAGAGCCGTGGGCTTGAATAAAACTCCGGTCTTTTACAGCATCAGGGCCAAACATAGAGGAGGCAGCCGCCACGGCTTTTCCAAGAGTTATGTAGTTACCTGGTCCAGGGGCAGAGATAGATTTTTTGAAGCCATCAGCATTTACGAAGACGTCGGTAATAGCCCCATGGATATTTGCGCCGAGTTCTAGCGCCAACTGATCATCCATGAGCACGAAATATTGGCCCGACTCGCCCAGAGTGAAACCACAGTTTTCGCCGAAGGGTCGGCTCGCACGTCGGTGATCTGGCAATTTCACGTTATCTAACTTACACAAATTCTCATCGGTAGCGAGGGCGCTCATCGCAGCATAGCCCTCTATTATTTCTGGTGTAAGAGGCGCTTCTGCATTACCGACTACCACTATCTTGCGGCGACCACTTTGGATATCTTCAACGCCAGCGCGTAGGTTATAAAGGAACGAAGCGCATGCGCCAACGTTTGCTCCAGTGGCGCCTATGCTCCCTAAAACATAAGCATTGATAAAGTCCGCTGGCATATTGTTTAATCCAAGCGGTAATTGTTTAGCGCTGGTACGGTTTCCTGCCAATCTGGCTTTTAACATGCCGCCAGTGCCAGTTTTATCTAGTTGTCCCATTGCGCTAGCCGCGTAAACCGCTACTTCGTCTGCATGAACTTGTTCTAAAACTGTTTGCCACTTGATTCCCATCGACTTTATTGCGTCAGACGCTGCTACTATGGCTAGTTGTAGTCCCCGAGGATGGAAGCGCGAGTTGTATAATTCACCAGGATCGAATCCCGTAGGTAACTGACCTCCAGTTTTGACAGGGAGCTTTCGGTGATGTGGCGCGAGTACTTTTGCGCCGTGCCCTATTTCGATCTCAGCTATTCCGTTCTGTTTTCCGACGATATTCCATCCCGGTGGAAGGGTATCAGGGAGGTCTGAAATCTTAAGTGACACGGTTGATTTTTTCTGAGAATCTTTATGGATGTCTAAGTTAGTGTGAGCATCCACTTGGTCGGGATCGAAAATATTGTTTTCAAGTTCGCGAATCAGCGTACCTTTGAGAACCGCTTGCTCCAGCAGAGAATAGTTTGCGGTAGAAAAGTCTTTATGCGCAGGTGTAACCAGTTGACCATCGATTTGAAAGCCTAGTTTCATCATAGATGCTAAAGAAGCTACTGTCTCTCGTTGCGACGCGTCAGATAGCGACTCATAAATAGTTCTATGATAGGCATGGTGGAAGGATGAACGGCCGGCAGGGCCCACTCCGCCGAATCCTACTATTACTGGTAACGCTGTCATCTTATATGCTCCACTGGGTACGGGTTTATTGTAGGGCAGAAAAAATAGACAAAAATGTATATTAGGGCCATATACTATGTCATATAGGCCACCAGAAAGGAGAACCGGTTGCAATGCGACCAAAAAGCGATCTTACGATACAAATTGGATTTTTACTGACTCCAGGTATGCTTTCAACTGGAACGGCGCTTCCGTATGAGATGTGGCTGGCTGCTCAAGACCTTTGCTTAGTCAGAAAACGACGTGAAGTTATTAAATTAAACTTGATTGAAACGTGCAGCAATCTATCGGGACGGCGACTTGCGCTCAAATCTGATTGTTCTTTCCGCACTGTACCTCAATTAGATATTTTATATCTACCCGCCCTGTGGAGAAATCCGCGGACAGTTATCAATCGGATGGAGCTAGAATTCTGGGAAAGTCTCCGTTCACAGCATGATGGTGGCGCTCAAATAGCATCAGTGGGGACGGGCGTCGCCCTTTTAGCAGAGTCCGGTCTTTTAGATGGTAAGGCCGCCACAACACATTGGTACTATTTTGAACAGTTTGAGAGAGACTTTCCCAACGTTCGGTTGAAAAAGAATTTTTTTATCACGCAATCGGGACTTCTGCATTGCGCAGCCAGTATCAACTCGTTGGCCGATGTCACCGTACATCTGATCGAAAGAGCCGTCGATAAAAGTATTGGACGCCATGTCGAAAAAAATTTTTCGCATGAAATTCGCCGTACCTATGAAGAGTATCGATACCTCGATGGGGGAAATACCTCATTAGATGACGAGGTTGTCTTAGAAGCTCAACTGTGGATTTCAGACAACCTTGCTGCGCAGCAAACCATATACGAGCTAGCTGATCGTCTTGGGGTCGCACTCCGGACTTTGAATCGTCGTTTTCGACAAGCCACAGGGTTGAGTGTGCGAAAGTATTGGCAATTAAAACGAGTCACGTTAGCGAAGGAGCTCCTTGAGAAGACAAATCTTACAATTAGTGAGGTGGCTTGGAGAGTTGGTTATCAGGACGCTGGATATTTTTCTCGGCTCTTTAGCCGTGAGCTTTCCATGACTCCTCTCGCTTATCGGCGTATGGTTCGTGCTAAGTTGTTTCGAGCTTGATTATTTAAAGTGAGCTAAGTGCCAGCTTTGCCTGAAGGTATTTAAGACGATCTTCTTATTTTTTTAGTATAATTTGTTGGCGAAAAGTAAATTTTTTAATTGAGGTGGGTTTATGGCTGGGCCAAAGTACTTAGGTTTTGATACGTTGGCTTTGCACGGTGGTCAAGTACCCGATAGTGATACGGGCAGTCGGGCAGTGCCTATATTTCAGTCTGTAGCTTTTAATTTTGAGTCTGATGATGAGGCCGCCTCGCGATTTGATATGGCCCGTGCTGGTTACGTCTATTCGCGAATCGCAAACCCCACCGTCGCTGTGCTAGAGGAACGCTTGGCTATGCTTGAAGGTGGTATAGGAGCCGTTGCGACTGCTAGTGGCATGGCTGCTATCCACTTGGCCATTACAACTTTAGCTGGCGCAGGATCACATGTGGTCGCTTCTAGCTCTTTGTACGGTGGTACCCATAACCTTTTGAGCTATACGCTGCCCAGATTTGGCATTACAACGACATTTGTAGATCCGAGAGACCCTGGCGCATTTGAATCAGCAATCAAAGACGATACAGTTTTGATATTTACAGAAACTATTGCCAACCCGGGTTGTGAAATAGCGGACATTCCGAAACTCGCGGATGTGGCGCACCGTGCCGGATTACCACTGGTTGTCGACTCCACTCTGTCAACACCTCATTTACTCAAGCCGATTTCATTTGGTGCAGATATCGTAGTGCACTCATTGACTAAATTTATTGGTGGGCATGGGACTACTTTAGGAGGGATTCTTGTTGATGGCGGCAATTTCGATTGGGCTAATTCTCCTCGGAAGTTTCCTACTCTTTGCGACTCCTACGATGGATTTGGGGGAGTAAATTTTTCTGAAGAGTTTGGTTTGAGCGCATTTATCGTGCGAGCCCGTCGTGAAGGACTGCGCGACTTTGGAGCGTGTCTCAGCGCCACAAGTGCTTTCCAACTATTGCAAGGGGTGGAGACACTCGGGATTCGGATGGACAAGCACTCTAGAAATTGTGAGCGAGTAGCTGCCTTTTTAGAAGGACATGACTCGGTAATTAGAGTAACGCACCCCTCAATTAGTGCTCATCCTGATCATGATTTGGCAGCTAAGCTAATGCCCGGCGGATGCGGCGCTGTGATGAGTTTCGAGATATCCGGAGGCTACGATGTAGCGAAAAAATTCATTGAAAGTTTGGATTTGTTCTCGCATCTCGCGAATGTGGGTGACGCGAAGTCTTTGGTGATTCATCCCGCAAGTACCACCCATAGTAGGATGGATGCAGATGCTCTCGGTAGGGCAGGAATTTCGCCGGGTTTAATAAGGCTATCGATCGGAATAGAGGATATAGAGGATTTGATAGCTGATCTCTCTAAGGCTCTATATTTGGCGCAGAAATAAGGGGTTTGTATGTATTTAAAGCTCGATGGGGATAAGATTTTTGCAGCGGGTGACATGAAATCAAGGGCTGATAGTGAGTCGGTCATTGTGTTGCTGCATGGCGCCGGTATGGATCATACTTTTTGGGCCTATAACACCCGCTATTTTTTGAGCAAAGGTCTATCAGTTATCGCGCTTGATTTTCCCGGACATGGAAATTCAACAGGCCCGTTTTTAGAGACAATAAGTGAAATGGCTAATTGGGTGACTGCATGTTTAGACTTGCTTCAAGTCGATTCTGTGGCCCTGGCAGGGCACAGTATGGGTGCATTAGTCGCGCTTGAATTAGCTGGCCGAGAAAAAGAAAGAGTATCGCGTCTTGCGTTGTTAGGCGCCGGATTTCCTATGGAGGTGAGTTCCCCCTTGTTAGAGGCTGCACGAAATGACAGTCAAGCTGCAAGAGATATGGTTGTGCTTTTCGGTCACGGGTCCCGCTCTTATTTGGGAGGGAATACTATCGCTGGAATGAATATCATGGAAGGTGCCTTGCGTCTACTGCAACGCTCTAACCCTGGGGCGCTATATAACGATCTTAATGCTTGCAATGAATACTCCCATGGGCTTCAGGCGGCGAAAGATGTCGGTGCAGTCACTACTGTTATTTGTGGCGAGCAAGACAAAATGACGCCGGTTTCTGCTACCGCTGGAATCTTAGAGCAATTTGTTGATGCGACGCTATCAGTGATACCTTTTTCGGGTCATATGATGGTGAGTGAGTCGCCAGAGTTGACGCATCGCTGCTTAGTTGCAGCTTTATTACCTGATGTCTAATCCATGCAGATAGGATCCGTGGATAGCTACACTGTTACCCAGATGCGCATTGATGGATATGTTTGCGCAGCGATAATCTTGTTGGCTTTTTGTGGGCTAGCGACGCAAAAGTTAGTTCACTACCCAGTCGGCTTCATGGCTGTAGCCGGAATTTTTTTGTTCAGTTTGCGGCGTGCAGACACACCTCATACTTCTATATCGTCATTGCTGATTTTATTTGCTTTACTTTGGTTACCCATGTGCCTCGCCACAATAGGTGCGGTAGCTGTGAAACATTCCCTATCAACGACTCTGGCATATTTGCATTTTTTACCAGCGGCTTATTTTATTATGTATGCCTGTTCGCGACCCGGGGTATATTTTTGGCTTCAAAAATGTATCTTGTGCCTAATTGTCTTTGTTGTATTTGACGCGATGCTGCAGTTCTTTAGTGGTTTCAATGTGTTGGGATACCCTCATCATGGGCCTAACCGTGCGATCGATGATGCAGTTTTGACGGGGGTTTTTTATCCTAAAGAGAGGCTTGCACTGGTTTTGTCAGTGCTATTCCCAATTGTGCTTCACTACATAAAAAAGACACGATTAAAAATATTTCCGTATTTAATACTTTTGCCTTCTTATCTTTTTGTCATATTGATGACTTTTAAAAGAAGTGCATGGATCATGTTGGCGGTAGGCGTAGCTTACTTATTACTATTTTTTATTTTAAAACGAGGGATGCTAAAAAGTTGCTTATCTATTAGATCGATCTTAATTTTAGTTGTTACAGTGTCTGTAGTTATAACATTGGGTTTCATGTCATCTGATCGGTTGTCCAAAAATCTGGGATTTTTCTCGGGTGATCTAGAGCAGGTCGACGTGGCTTCAAATCATAGAATTTCTATTTGGAAAACAGGTTACGAGATAGTTAAGGACAGACCAGTCCTAGGGATCGGCCCCAGAGGCTTTCGACACGTCTATGAAGAATACTCGGAGGCTGATAATTTTTGGTTGCAAGATGGCCGTGATGGTCAAACTCATCCCCACTCTAATATAGTTGAGGTTTTAGTCGAAACTGGGATCTTAGGTTTTCTGGGGTATTTATTGTTGTACTCGTACTTCGTTTATCGGTTTTTTAGAGAGGAGTACTTTTCGGACTCCCTAGCGTGGTCGCTCTCTGTTTTGATTGTTTGGTGTCCTTTAAACACGCACCTTGCTTTCTATGGTTCCTACTGGTCCACTTTTGCTTGGATGCTTGTCGCGATCAGTTTGGCGAGTTTCCGGCCGCAGACGAGCGATTGAGATCTAAGAATTTCTCATCTATTAAGTTTTTCTGTTAAAAACAATCTTTGTCTTCTTTGCTTGCTTGTTAAGTTTTTGACCTGTTCTACCGCGTGATAAACTTTCGATAGATCACCGTCATACTTCTCAATTAGCTGTCTAAAGTGTGGTACTAACTGGTGGTAGGCCCCGAAAGCCATTAATTTAGGATTGTTCCAGGGCTCGTACATATAGTTGTCGTAGGGACTATCTGTTTCCCAACTATCTTTAAGAGTTTCGTAATCAGTTCGCAGATTTTTAAAATAATTTTTCTTCAGTACTCTCTTTTCTTGGAGTGTCTTTTCCGAACTGTAGAGTTGCTCAATTTTGCGCTGTAAGTTAATAATCAGCGCAGTCAATTCTTCTTCCTTTCTTTGTTCGTCACCTCTTTTTTCGGATGGTTTTTTTGTGAGCTCAAGCCATCTTTTCACACCCTCCTGCGCGATGGCTGTTGCAAAACTTTCATTGAATACTGCATCATTTTTAACGTAGATTTTTTGATGTGCTAGTTCGTGTATTATTAGTTCAGCGAGAGATTCATCACTTCTATTTATCACGGTACTAAGTAAAGGATCGTCAAACCAGCCTAGCGTAGAGTATGCATCGATTCCTGCCACATAGACCTCGAAACCAACCTCAGATAATTTTCTAGAATATTTCTTGGCGGCGGCTTTAGAATAAAAGCCTCTGTAAGGAACGCAACCAGCTACTAGGAAGCACGAATTTTTGGGGGAGAGGGAAAATGGAGTTGTCGCGAATACATTCCAAACTACGAATTGTGTGTCCAACTTTGAGTAGGAGTGAAAACTTCCGTTAGAGGGCAGTAATAATTGTTTTTCCGCGAAATCACGAACAGCTACTACTAGCTTAATTTTTTTTTGCTCGATTTTTGAAAGAGAAGCCATATTGAGATCTTTTATGGAGGTCGTGTTCCTGAGAACTTCCGCATGGCCTCTGACCGCTTGCACATAGAAGCCGGGGCCGACGCATCCGGAGGAAAAGAAGCAAAAAAAAGTTACAAGAATAAGATTTAGTTTTGACAACATAGCGAAATAAACAATATCTCTTCTTTGAGCTAGGGAAATCACATTCCGAGACGCACTGCATAGTGCCGACTGCTACTGGTACTAGAGCCGATCGAAAAGTTTCGGCGGAGTAGTCGACTGATTTATAATTTAGGTTCAATATAGTGGATTAATTTCACGCGCGCCATGAAGGTGACTTGATCATGTGGTTGTAAATATTTTCTGCAAGGTTTTGATAATGAGAAGAGCATTTGATTTACTACATTCCTTAGCTGGTGGGGTAGAGCGATCCGGAGAAGAGCTAGCGAAGAGTTTCGGCGTGACGCGTGCGGCGGTCTGGAATCAAATAAGAAAGTTAAGGCAGCAGGGATTATCAATAAATATCGGTCCTAATGGTGGATATTTGTTGCAAACGCCGTTCTTGGCACTGGACGCTAAGGAAATAACTGCGAATCTTCGTGGAAAGGGTGTGGATGATATAAATTGCTCTGTAGAGTTCGTCGTTGATTCTACTAATGAGAGATTGCTACAAGGCTTAACGGGCGGAAGTTTACATGGGGACGCGTTATGTGCGGAGTATCAAACTTTGGGGCGGGGCCGGCGAGGTGACAAATGGGTGTCTCCTCCGGGCAGCGGTATTTGCCTTTCATTGTGTTGGTTTTTTGATACGCCGCCATCTACTTTTTCGGCTTTGAGCTTGGTGGTGGGTATCGCAATCATCAATAGGCTAGAGGATTTAGGGGCTACCGGCCTTCAGCTTAAATGGCCAAACGATATCATGCGAGGTGAGAAAAAAATCGCAGGGATTTTGATAGAAATGCGTGCAGAGTCGGCCGGTATGTGTAAGACCGTAATTGGCGTGGGAATTAACTTTAATTTGCCTGATCAGGCAAAAGATCAGATTGATAGGCCGGCGAGTGACCTAGGACATCGGGTCAATCAGCGCTACACACGGGATCAGGTTATTAGCGAAATTTTAGCGGGGCTATCGCTTGATCTAGATAAGTTTGGGCGGCTCGGTTTTAATAGCTTTACCGACGATTGGCAGCGTTTAGACTTACTTTATGGCCGAAAAGTACGGCTGGAGTTAGGCGAACGTGATTTTACTGGGATCGCAGATGGTGTCGATAGCAATGGTGCCCTCATTATTAAAAACAAGTCTGGTGTTGAACGGTTTTTGTCTGGCCACCTGGTGGTTTTATAATGGCTTCGTTACTAGTTGATATCGGTAATACTAATATTAAAAGTGCTATCTATTCTAATGGTTGTCTTTCGGATCGTAGAACCTTTTCTGTCAACGCCTCCGATCCGATAGATGTGTTTGAGACGCACTGGTTATCTGATGGCGAGCGACCCGATAAAGTATTGGTGTCGAATGTCTCGACGCCGTCCGTGGCAAAAGCTTTGGCTTCGTTCTCTAAGATTCATTTTGATACAGTAATAAAAATTGTGAAACCCGTTAAATCGTATAAGGGGATGAAAACTGAATACGAAGATCCAGAAAGGCTTGGTGTTGATCGTTGGTTGGCGTCCCTAGCCGCGTGGGTCAGGTGCCGTTCTAATGTTTGTGTAGTCGATGTTGGAACCGCGTTAACTGTAGACGTAGTCACGGCTGCTGGTCTTCATCTGGGTGGATTAATCGCTCCCGGGCCTACTCTCATGCAACAGAGTTTGGCGTCAGGAGCAGCGGAACTAGTCAGAGCGGAACTGTCAGAAGTAGAGTTTTTTGGTACCAATACAGTAGATGCTATGTCCCTGGGTTGTTTAAGTGCATTTGGAGGGATATTTAATACAGTGGAGCACCGGCTAGAAAGTTTAGGTCTCAGAGAGGTTGTTTGGTATCTAACAGGGGGAGGCGCTGAAGTAATCGCGTCGCAAATACCCGCTGTATTCATTTCGGTACCAGATCTTGTTCTGGATGGGTTGGCGGAAATTAATTAGCTGACCGTTTTGTGTTTGCCAAAGTAAGTCGTGCTACCGTTCGTGAAACTAATTCCATATTTTGATTGGCCAAATACCTGAAGCCGAGTTAGAATTGCATCCTAACTTTTCAGCGTGAGGCGCGTAACACTGCTCCCAGAGTTTCGGCTTAGCTTCTCCTTGAAGTGCTAGAGCCGGTTTAGCTCAGTTGGTAGAGCAGTTGCCTTGTAAGCATCAGGTCGCGAGTTCGAATCCCGCAGCCGGCACCAAAATTTTAATTACCGTATTTGCTGACTTTGTATTACTTGTAACTTATCTGCGGTTACCTGTTTATTGTACAAAGTTGTAAAAGATGTTTATGGGTCATCTTATCCATTCAATTTTTGAAAAAAACACACCGCAAAACTTATGGCAACGATCTAGGTTTGACATTGAGAAGCAGACCCACGTATATTCCCCACTGGAAAAGAAAAATTAATGAGTAATTTGTCATAATTCTGAGCTCGTGGGTTGGCAGCATCACCTGTTTAATTATGCACCGTATCCTAGGTGAGCCTTTACGGCGCATTGAGGAAGAGTACGCTCTCGTGGTTTTTGGGGAAGCTTGGGACATTGAGTCGATAGTGTTCGATAT
>Ga0315330_10000234_pt1 | contig 32683 bp, 45 predicted proteins | sample M140m34915metaG_FD_203453 | JGI IMG/M metagenome (GOLD analysis project Ga0315330, IMG submission 203453) | Ammonia-oxidizing marine archaeal communities from Monterey Bay, California, United States - M1 40m 34915 | ecosystem: Environmental > Aquatic > Marine > Intertidal zone | place: USA...
TTCGTCACCCCCAAACTCAAGGCGGTGGAAGTCAAGTCCGATGATGGCCTGACAGTCTCAGTGATACGCAAAAGATACGATGCAGCGCCCGAAAAGGTCATTAATGGCAGGGGTGCGGTCGGGCTACAGGCCAGTGATAGCACGGCTTTAGAGGAGGCACCCCCCATCGAGGGCCGCGACACACATATATATATACCTCCACCTCAAAAAAAAATTAAATGAAAGGTCATATCCACAAACTGCCTAAGAAGGACATAGAACGCCATTTCCCTGAGAAGAATGGTGGGAAAGGTAGTCATGCCCGAAAGAACACAAAGGCAGGGAGAGAGGCTTTTAGGGCCAATTACGACAGGATATTTAAGAAGTGAGATGTTATGTCTGTCACGAGGATACTGGTGATGGTTGGATTGATTATAGAGATGACAGTCGCAATGTAGATCATATATCGGTATATACGTGTTCTGCTTGTTTATGCAGTGTAACGATTACGTTTCCGTCACAGGTTTACATTGATGAGGTTGATGCGTTTTTAGAAGGCCCCAAGTTACGTTTGGTTAGGAAGGGTGATATTGAATGAATGTAGAATATAATCTTATGCCTCAAGGTGCTGTCTTGCAGGACTTTAATGATTGTCGGTCAAGGAACTCTTTTATCATGGGGCCATTAGGTTCTGGTAAGACTGTTCAATGTATTCTTAAACTCTTTGATTTGATGTGCGAACAAGAGCCTGTAATGCAACAAGACCATAAGAATTATGGTGTACGCTTATCTCGTATTATAGCAGCTAGGAACACGTATAGTGAGTTATTTTCTACTACGATTAAGGATTGGTTGGAGATACATGGTGAGTTAGGAGACTTCAAGCAGGGCAATAAGGAACCCCCTACACACTTTTTGCGGTTTAATTTAGAGGATGGCACACAAGTACATTGTGACGTTGTATTTATAGCCTTTGATAGACCAGAACACGTTAAGAAGGCTAGGGGTATACAGACTACATGGGTATGGTTAAACGAGGTTAAGGAGCATTCCAAGGCTGTTTTGGATATGTTAGACCTGAGACATGGTAGATACCCATCGAATAAGGAAGGTGGTAGACCCACGCATCATGGCATTATTGGTGATACTAACGCACCTGATGAAGATCATTGGTATTTTAAGATTGCTGAGATAGAAAGGCCCGAAGGATGGGCGTTTTATCGTCAGGCTGGTGGTGTTTTTAAAGATGGTGAGCGTTGGAAGTTAAATGATAATGCCGAAAACCTGATAAACCTACCATCTGATTACTACAAAAGGGGTATGAACGGTAAGGATAATGATTGGATAAAGGTTAATCTGGCAAACGAATACGGCTTTGTATCCAATGGTAAACCTGTACACCCCATGTATACTGATTCAGTACACTGTCAGCACTTAGATTTTAAACCAGATAAAGACATTCCTATTGTTTTAGGCTTTGACTTTGGACGAACACCAGCCTGTGCCTTTATTCAACGTACACCTATAGGACGATGGGTTTGTTTTGATGAACTGGTGTGTACGGATAGTGGTGCTGTAGACTTTGCGCCTACGTTAAAACGCTACATTGAAGAACATTACCCTAACTGTACGTTTAAAGGTTGGGGTGACCCGTCAGGTAATAATAAAAATCAGGCTAATTCTGATACACCATTCCAAATAATTCGTGCAGCAGGAATACCCTGTCATCCTACGCAGTCTAATGACCCTCTAAAGCGTAGGGCTGCACTAGAAGTGCCTATGAAAGAGATGTGTATGGATGGTAAACCACGCTTTACTGTACTACCAAAAGCCTCAATGATCCGTAAAGGTCTACAAGGTGGCTTCTGTTATCGTAGAGTACAGGTATCAAATGAACGATATACTGATGAACCTGATAAAAATGAATACTCACACCCTGTAGAAGCACTTGAATATGCTTTACAAGGTGAAGGAGAAGGCCGTCAAGCCCTGAGAAGGAGTGGATTTACCAAACCTGTTACCGCAAAAGTAGCTGTTAATGTCTTCTGAGCTATATATTTTTTTTACAGATGATGATGGGCATTGGTGGAGTCGCTTTTTAAACAAGGAGATACGGCATTGTTTTATAGTAAAGCCTGAGAAAGGCGTGTATATGGTTGTATCACGACAGCATGACAAGGTAGAATTAGCTTTATGGAAGAATCTTATAATAGGCAAGTCCTATAAATTGTTAAAATTTGAGCAAAGACCGCCTGTTAAGAGTCTGTTTATGCTCAATACCTGTACTGGATTGGCAAAACAGTTGTTAGGAATTGACAATCCGTTTATATTAACGCCCTATCAGTTATATAAATATGTGAGGAAGCATAATGGGATTTATGAAACCAAAAGCCCCTAAACCGCCAGAGCCAACTGCTGAAGAACTAGCAATGACCGCCAGACAGAAAGCGTCATTAGATAAAGAGATTGAAGAAGAAGAGAAGCGTCTTAAAGCGGTAGCTAGAGGAGGATTGGGAACACGGTCTATGCTTGCGTCGGCAACGCCTATGGGCGCTAAATCAACCCGAAAAGCAGGGCCAATTAAAAATAGATCATACAGTTTGCCATCGATGTTTGGTGGTGGATCTATTAATGTCCCAAGTGGTAATCGTCAAGCATGAAACTTCCTAAAGAGCTAGGCTCATTAAATGACCTCAAACGCAGGGAAGCTAAAGCGTTTGAAACAACCATGTATTGGCATAGTTTATTAGAAGATGTTTACGAGTATTTTCTGCCTAATCGAAACCTGTTCGACAACAATCGTCAGGGGCAGAACAAGATGGAAAAAATCTTTGACTCGACAGCATTAGAAGCTATCCAGCAAGGTGCGTCTAAGTTGCAGGAAAACATTGCACCTATTTGGACGCGTTGGGTTACATTTGCTCCATCTAATCAAGTATTACAGCTATTAAACTCCCCAGAAGTAGACGTTTCAGAAGAACAAGTACGGGCAAGCCTTGAAGAACAAGCGGTTATTGTGTTTGATTATATAAACAGAAGCAACTTTGCTACGCAGTTTTTTGAGTTAGCCTTGGAGTTATTGGTAGGCACAGGCACGTTAAGGGTTGATGAGGAAGATGACGATAATATGCCTTTGGTATTTAACGCTATTCCGCAAAAAGGTTTAGCGTATGAAGAAGGCCCGTTTGGAAGCATTGAAACACATTGGCGAAGGTTTAAATTAAAAGCGAGAAACCTAGAAAGACACTGGGTTGGTTTTAAACCATCACAAAAATGTGCTGATTTAATCAAAAACTCACCTAATGATGACGTAGAAGTGGCAGAAGGTGTGGTGTATATGCCCGAAACAAAGACTTATTACGGGTGTGTATGGCTTAAAGACGAAGACCACATAAGCTGGACGCAAGATTATGGAACCTCATCACCTTGGGTGACAGGTCGATACTCAAAAGTATCAGGTGAAATCAGAGGAAGAGGGCCAGCACTACAAGCACTACCTGATGTTCGCTCATTAAACAAGGCAAAAGAGTTTGTTTTACAAAAAGCGGCAATTGATTTGGCAGGAATGTACACCGCAACGGATGACGGTGTGACTAATCCATACAATATTGAAATATCGGCTGGCATTGTTATTCCAGTTGGTTCTAACAACACTAATAATCCGTCCATTCAGCGATTAGACACAGGAACTAATTTAAGTTTGGCGCAATTTGAGATTAATGAGTTACAAACGTCTATCAAGAAAACGTTATTTAACGATTTGCGTGATCCGACAGGGCCAGTTCGTTCAGCTACAGAAGTGGCGTTAGAATCACGAGAGTTAGCAAAGCGAATTGGTAGTGCGTTTGGTCGATTACAGACAGAAGTTCTTATTCCTATTATTAAACGTTGTGTATTTATCCTGTCGCGGAGAGGGTTAATAAGACCGTTGCAGCTAGATGGGCGCGATGTAGAGTTAAAATTCCTTTCACCATTGGCAAAAGCGCAGGATGGAGAGGATTTGCTATCAGTTCAACAAGCGGTTGCATTTGTATTGCAAACCGCAGGGCCAAACCAAGCAATGATGGCGTTTAAAACAGAAGACTTTGGCACATGGGCGGCACAGAAAACAGGTATGCCATCAGAATTAGTAAGAGGGCCAGCAGAAAAAGCGGCTGTTATACAAGCAGGAGCAGAAGCTACGCAAGCTGGGGCAGAAGCAGCACAACAACCAATGCAAATGCAATGACATGGACAGACATTGATAAAACCTCTTTAGATTCGCAGGGGGCAAACCATCAAAACGCAGAAAGACGCAGGGAAGCGGCTGAATTAGCGCAAGCATATCACCGTTTATTCCAATCAAAAGATGGCGAAAGGGTTTTAGAAGACCTGACTAAACGATTCTTATGGAATAACGATACAAGTTTTGGAAGCTCTAACGTCAACTATGAAGCTGCATACCACAATGGAGAAACAGGTGTGGTCAAGTTTATTGCTAATCAACTACAACAGGCTGAAGTGCTATGACGGAAACAAAACGAAGAAAGAAAAAAACCGTTGAAAAAATATTCCCTGATGAAAGTGCTACATACAAACCCGATTATTTAGAATCTATAGGGTTTGATTATGATTGGTTAGAGTTATTAGCCAATGAATACAAGTTTGACAAGTTTGAATATGTACACAAGTTTAGAGCGTTTCGCTGTTATCAGAAAGATGTTCATGTCGAGTGGATTGATGTAAATATGCTTGCCGTTAAAAACGGAAAACGTAAGTTATGCGAAATTTTGTTAAAGCATCAGCCATTAGGCAAGCACCGAAAGATTATTCATTTACCTTGGGAGTAAACTATGGAAGAGCAGACCGTTGAAGAAGCTGTCGAAACGACAGAACAAAGCGATACTCTGCTAGGTCAGGCAGCACCAGAACTAGGAGAGGGTGAATATTATTTAAGCGAAGGGGTTAAAGGCACAGGCGATATTCCAGAGTGGTACAAATCTGATAAGTACAAGTCTGTTGCAGAGCAAGCTAAAGCGTATCCTGAGTTGTTGTCAAAGTTTGGTGGTTTTACTGGAAAACCTAAAGATGGTTACTCTAAACCCGAAAACGTTATGGAAGAAGATGCGTTATACGACGCGCTGGGGCAGTTTGCTGATAAAACGAATATGTCACAAGAAGCGCATGACGAAGCATGGGAGTTGCTATTAACACAATCGCAAATAGCTGAAGAAGTTAGTCAAGAAGAAGAGTTTTCTAAGCTAGGAAATGACGCAGGGCAACGAGTTAAAATAGCAGAAGGGTTTTTACGCAACAACTTATCATCAGAAAAGTATGAAAGAGCTAGAGAATTAGTCAAAACGGCTGAAAACATCGAGCTAGTAGAGTTGTGTAAAGAGGCAATGGCCCCAGCACGACTACCAATAGAAGGTGGTGAAAGCCCTACAGGAATTACATGGGAAGACATTGAAGCAGAGATGTTTAAAACCACTGACGATGGACAAATGTTGCGCTCTGTCAGTCAGGCGCATGAACAAAAAGTACAGCGCATGATGCAGGAATACGGTGGAAATGTGCCAAATGTACAAATAATTGGTTGATACTGCTATTTTTTAAGTTATAATCGGCAAACTGGATACCGATTCTTCGCCCAGTAATTTAGGTTGGTAGCTAACCTCATTACTGGGATACTTAGCACAAACCTTGAAAAAAACTTTTTTTAACTGAAACCTTTTCAGGGGATTGTTATGAGTAAAACACTATCAAGTGTTGCCGTAACCGAATTTGATAGCATGGTAAAACAGGCTTATCAAGGCATGGGTATGCTCAAGCCAGCGGTTACTCAGCGCAACAATGTGATTGGTGACACATATAAATTTCGTCGTATGGGTAAAGGTCTTGCTAACCAAAAGTCTACATCTGACTTGGTAACACCAATGGATGTGACGCATGAGTTTAAAACAGCAACATTAACCAACTGGAACGCTCCCGAATATACTGATATGTTCGATGCGAAAGATGTCAACTTTGACGAGAAACAAGAACTAGCAAATACTATTGCTGGTGCTTTGGGTCGAAGATGTGACCAGTTAGTAATTGATGCTATGGATGCGTCTACGCCATTAACTACCACAGTCGGTACGGCAGTTGGTGGTGCAGGAACTAACCTTAATATGGCTAAAATCATCAAAGCCCAAGTAGAATTACGCAATCAAGGTGTTCCTAATTCGGAACTGTTTGCTGCGGTTAATGCGCTTGGTTTAAGTGGTCTTCTAAATGACACCACTGCAACGTCTGTAGATTTTCAAGCTGTTAAAGCTCTTGTCTCAGGAGAAATCGACACATTGGTTGGTTTCAAATTTATTATTCTTGAAGACAGGACTGAAGGCGGTTTGACGGTTGCAGCTAACGTAGTGGATTCATGGTTCTTCCAACGTCCAGCCGTAGGGCTTGCGATTGGTATTGACATGAAGACTGAAGTTAACTGGATTGCTGAACGAACTTCATGGTTGTGTAACGGAGCATTAAAAGCTGGCTCTGTTGTACGCGATGAAGGTGGTTTGGTAAAAGTCCAATATACGCAGACCGCATAGGAGGTGTAAACATGGCTTTTTCAAGAGATGGCTTATGCCGAATAGGTGGATCTGGTACAGGTGGTGCAACGTGGCAGTATTCAACTGCTGATGCAACTTCAACTGTTACTGCTGATACTAATTACTTTGCTAGTGCGAAAGATGAGTTAAACGCTGGCGATGCAATGATTATCATTGGTACAACTGGAAGTACGCCAACTGGACGTATTAGTTATGTCGAATCCAACAACGGTACAACTGTTGTAATGGGTGCTGGCATAGTTATAACTGCTTAAAGATCGGGGGCGAAAGCCCCCTTTCTAAAGAGGCTTCTGATGGCAGAGAAGATTAAACTAATCTCCAATGCACTTATATTGATTGGTGATTTGCCTGTCACTTCTTTAAGTGGGAACTCTCGCGCAGAAACGGTTGCTAATAACCTTTACGACAATATTGTGCAAAACGAACTGTCTAAGTTTAGATGGGGATTTGCTAGGCGTAAGGCGCAGTTAGCATTAACAGTTGACACACCAATAGGTAACGAATGGCGGCAGATTTATCAGTTGCCAACAGACTTGCTCACCCTAATAAATGTAAACCAAGCGATACCATATCAAATTTATAGTGACAAACTACATTGTAACTATAATGGGTCGTTGTACATTGATTACACCGCTAATGTGCCAGAAGGCGAGTTTCCTGTTTATTTTGCTAAAATGATTGAATATGCATTGGCAATGGACTTTGCTACGTCTATACGAGACAGTGCGGCATCAGCAGAAGACAATGCAGGAAAGTATATAAACGCATCTCGTATGGCGCGATTTACTGACTCCCAGCAACATCCTACCGAACCACTGAGAAGCCAACCGTTTATTGCCGTGAGGCGCTAAATGGCTAAGTCAAGATTCATACAAACTAGCTTTGCCAGCGGTGAATTGTCACCGTTGTTAAAAGGTCGTACTGATTTAAACCAATATTACGCAGGAACCTCTACAGCAGAGAATGTTGTTATTGTGCCGCAGGGCGGTTTAAAACGCAGGGCTGGTACGTCAGTAGTAGGCGAAGGTATATTGCCGCTTATACGAAATACGACAACCCCTACAATGCCTAGTGGTGGTACGGCTGGTAATATTAACGATGGTAATTTAGCGACTAACACAACAACGAATGTAATAGGTACAGGTGGCACATCTGGTCAACCTGATTTTGTTGTAGCGCATTATGATATTGGCGCATCACCAGATGAAATATTATTTTTAGACATACGCAAAATTAAAACGGTTACTGTATCAGCAACGGTATGTAATCTTAAATTGCAGTATTCAACAGATAATGCAGCTTGGACTACAGCGGAAACGTTTGCTGTAAACAACACCGAACTAACATTTAGAAAACGTGTGACGTTGGCTAAACGATATTGGCGTTTAGTAAGGTCTGGGGATAGTACAGGTGATTTAGGTTCACAAACAATAAACCTTGCAGAGTTTAATTTACAAACTGAAAAAGCTATTGGCACTGAAACAACTAATGCAGTAAAAATGTTTGATTTTGCTGTTGAGCATGACCGTCAGTATTTATGTGTGTTGACGGAAGGTAATATGGCAATTTATTTGTGTGGTGATACTACGTTACATAGTGCTGATTTAATTATGGACTACACAGAAACAGAGATAATGGATGTACGCCATTGTCAAACCGAACAGGTTATGTTGTTGTTTCACGAAAACCATGCATCTAAACGCATTATAAATGATGGTAGTTCTAATTATAATTCGTTTGCTCTGGATGACATTCCGTACCTAAACGTCCCACAATACGATTATAACGACAGCCAAAGCCCTACGCCTGTTGATGATGTGCAGCGATTAACTTTTAATAGTTTTGTTGCAGGGGATACTTATCAAATAGATATTGAGGGTGTATTGAGCAAGAATATTACATTTGCTGGTGTAGCTGGGGCTGATCAACAAAGTTCAACGGTTTTTAATTTGCAGAAAAATCTACAAGAAATGCCGGTATTTGGTCAAACAGGTGTTACGGTAGCCTACGTTAGTAGCGCAGTATTTGATATAACAATTTCTGGAGAATCAACAAAAGATTTTGAATTGTATTCGGGTTTTCCTACATCGGGTACAGCAAGCAAAACATTAGGGTTTGTTAAAACAGCAAATGGTTCGCCACGCAAAGAAGATGTATGGTCAACAACACGGGGTTACCCCAAAATGGGCGCTTTTCATGCTGGGCGTTTGTGGTTGGGTGGCACTAAGTCTAAATCACAAAGTTTGTTTGCGTCTAAGTCAGGGTCGTTTTTTGATTTCTTTTTTGAAGATGGCGCAGACGATGAAGGAATGTTTCTTACGCTTACATCTAAAAACCTTACATCAATTGTAAATATTAACTCCGATAGAGGGTTGCAAGTATTTACAAGAGGAGCAGAGTTTGTTGTAGAAAATAATACACCCAGTACCGTGTCTATTGTAAGTCAAACGCAGCATGGTTCATTGCCAGTAGAAATAATATCAACGGATGGTGCGTCATTATTTGTAGATCAAAACGGTCAGTCTATCCGACAGTATGTGTTTAGTTTTAATGAGGATGCATATACATCAGAAGATATAAGCGTTCTGTCTAGCCATTTAATAAAAACGCCTGTAGACATATCGGTATTGTCAGGCACGTCATCAGAGGATGCTAATTGGGTATTTATAGTTAATACAGATGGTACAGCGTCTATATTAAACACGGTTCGTTCACAAGATATAAATGGATTTACCTCGATAAAAGCGGCAGCAAATATAGATGATGCAACTAACACATCGGCTATACAAAGTTGTGTGGTAGTGCAAAACGAAATGTATCAGGTTGCTAAACGATTCCAAACAGGTGCAGGATATCGATGGAATATAGAAAAGTGGAATTATGACCGTATGCTTGATGGTGCATATTTTCAAGATAGCAGTTTAAATACTATTACAACATTAGATATTTATAACGGTTGTAAACTACAAGTAGTTGGTGGTAAAACCACAGATGGTGTTATTGTAGGTCGCGTGAACATTGGTGAAAAAACAGTATCTAATGGAGAGATAACATTAACTAACGATGAAATTACAGGCATAGATTGTGTTGAGGTAGGGTTTCCATTTACACCAACAATTGAGCCTATGCCTATAAATACCACTATAGGTAGTGGTGATAATGTCATGCGAGAGAAAAAGATTTGTCGTATGAATTTGCGTGTTTATGAAAGTGCTGGAATTTACATTGACGGTAATCCTGTTCCTAACAGGCAGTTTAGTCTTGCAGCAACAAGTCCTGTTGGAACGGTTATTACACCACGCACAGATGTTATACAAGACAACAATGGCGGCAATGGATGGGGCATTAATGTAGTGCCTGTTATTACTGTGCCTAATTCAATGCCATTCCAAATACAAGCAATTGAATACGAAGTGGAATCATCATAGAGGTAAAGTAAATGATTGATTGGGTAATTGCAGCGTTAACGGTAGCCTCAACATATCAGGGCTATCAAGGTCAACGAGCTATGGGCAAGGCTCAAGAAGCCGAATTTAGAAGGCAAGCAGAAGAAGAGCGCATTGCTGCACAAGCGGAAGAATTAACACGCGCTCAAGAACGTAACCGTCTTTTAGCGGCAAGTACAGAAGCGTTGGCAAGAAGTGGAATTGCAGCGGAAGGAACACCAGCATCAATTGCTTTGTCATCAGCCGAAAACATTAGTTTAAGTGAAGGGATGATTAAATTAAGTGACCGATTGAAACGCGATCAATTGCGAAGGCAAGGAACAATGGCGAGAAAAACAGCCAATATTCAAGCACAATCAACCTTGCTAAAAGGGGCTACGCAATTAGCCTCAAATCCTGCATTTCAAAAAGAGTAAAAGTAAATGGCACGAGAACCAATACAATTTTTTGGTCGATTCCAACCTACAGGTGTAGACACATCAGCAGCAGATAGATTGAAAGCTATTGTGGGTCGAGCCGATGAAGTAGGGGAATTAGCAGTTAGCATTGGTCAAGCTAATGCAAACAGCAACGCCCGAAAAGACGCTGTTGCAGCGGTTCAAAAGGCTAAAACAATAGATGAATCAGGAAAAACAACGTATGACACTATTGAAAAGCGCAATGCGTTTGTCTGGGGTGCAAAAGAATTTAATCGCGTTGTAGAAAGTGAGTATGTTAATGGTGTAACAGCCGATGCGTTTAAAATAATTAATGAAAATGCAAGAAAGTATGACAGAGATTCTCAATTGTTTGAGCAAAACACACAAATAGCACTAGACGCTTTAACGGCAAACATACCCCCTGAGTTACAACCGTCTATACAACAAACGTTGTACCTTGCTAAAGAGCAGAAATATTCAACAATTTTTAACAAACAACGCACTGAAACAGAAAAAAAGGCTGCTGCGTTAGCACTAGAAAATTTGGGAGAGGTAAGGACAACTATAGAAGAAGCTGTGAGAAAAGGCGAAACAGCACAAGCATTAGGACTATTGGGATGGAATGCTGAAAAAGGTACGTGGAACACTGACGGCCCTTTAGAAGACATTAGGCTGTATGAAGGGCTTGGGTATATAAAGACAGGAACAGCGCAAGCCGTTATAGACAACTTTAATTTTGATGCTTATTCGGTTACCCAGATAGCAGAGTTTGAAAAACAATTACAACCGCAAGGCGATGAAACAGAAGCGGATATGATACAACGTGCGAAAGCGGTTATTGCTGAACGCAAAAAAGTGCAATTTACAGAACAAATGCAGGATAACTTAAAAGGCGATGACAGTACGATTCCTGTGACTAAAGAACAAACGGCTGATATTACAAAACAAATGGAGGAACGATTAACGCGATATGAAACAGAACGAAAACAAGAACTAGACAAAAATAGATTAGAAGACCGACTAGCTAACCAAGCAACTTATGATGGCTTGATTAGCAATGTTTTGTCAGGTGATGGCGATATAAGTGAGTTAGAAACCTTTAGTGAACAGCAAGATTATTTAGACACAATGGAGTTTAACCAAGAAATAACAGGCGAGCAAAAAAGCAATTTGCAAACGTATTTAAGCAGAAAATACGATCGATCTAACCTAGAAAATAATTCGCTTGCGGCAGGAGAAATTTTAAGCGCTATTGCATTGGTTAATTCAAACCACGAACATAGTGTTGATAGTGAGGAGTATTTAAGAAACGTACAAGCAATAGAAAAAGACATTTTAACAAGGGAGGGAATTACGTCAGACCAACGATATAAATTATATAATCAATTGACAACATTAACAGCAGCTAAAAAAGCTGGAGCGTTAATAGAATTTAGCTCAACCTTTGAGGATGGGGTAACGATTATTCAAAACCAAAAACTTGATCCAAAAGATAAATCGCAAATTCTGGTAAACACGTTTAATCAGTTTGATAAGGATCAAAACGAAATTTCAATAGACACAGAAAATAGGGACAAAGCACTTTCAAATTTATATAACGAAATTTTATATCGACAACTTATTAATCAACAAGAGTTAGATGAAGACAAAAACAATAAATTGATTGAGGAGTTTGTATTACTACAATTTCCAGAAGAAGAACAAGTAAAAACCACAGGCGTTTTTGGCATAAAGCGCCCTAAACAAAGACTAGCGGTTTTAGAAAAACAGCGCACAGAGCGTGAAGCAGAAACGGACGTAAAAAGAAACGAATTAAGAAAGACGCTTAGAGGAAGCGAGGAGTCTGTCGAATCAAATGTAGTAACACGCGTAGCGCCAAGTGGCAACAAGTACACAGTAAAAACAGTGCCTGAATAATGCCAACATATCGCCTTACAGACGATCAAGGAAGAACCCTAGATGTTGAAGGGGATGTGCCCCCGACAGGCGAAGATATTGAGTTTTTGTTTTCTCAACTAGACAATGAAATGCCAACGGAAGCTGCACCACCAATTAAAACGCCTAAGTTAACACCCCCACCTGTTATACAACAAAACCAAAATGTTATTAACAGAGCTGTTACCGATCAAGTAAAAAATAAAGAAGCAGCAGACATTGTAAAAGACAGACAAAAACAGCAAGACGATGCACGTAAGTTGTATGCAAAAATGTTTGGAAGTGACAAAGCCAACGCATTGATAGACAATCCTATTACATGGGGCGAAGTAGGCAAATACACAAATAGCACAACGGTTGGTGGTTTTAAATTACCGTTTATAAGTACAGGTGAAGAAGGCATTAGGGCGGCTAATATTTTAGCAACGTCATTAAAACTTAAAAACAATCAAGAAGTAACACCACAAGACCAACAGCAGCTTAAAGAATATTTTAAACAAATGCTTGAAATGCAAGCAAGAGGCTTTACCTTTGGTGGAAAGTTTCGTTATTTTGGGCAAGAAATACCAGCGTTTTTAGGCGAGTTTGCATTGACAGGATTTGGTGCTGGTAAAGTATTAGCAGCAACAGGACAAGAAGCTGTTGAACTAGGTATTGAAACCACAGGGAAAGAGTTAATTAAGCGTGGTGCGTTGCAAGCTGCTGCACTTGCAGGAACTCCGTATGGACAAGGATATAAACAATATCAAAATATTCGTCTTAATGGTGAGTGGGAAATAACCGACAAAGGACAGTGGATTGTTAATGCCAACAAAGAAAACCAAGCAATCAGCGCAATGCGAGCATTTGGTTATGTTAGTTCAGAAGTAGCCGCAGAGTTATCAGGGTTTGCAATAGCCAACAAACTATCTAAATCAGGTGTTACTCAGGGGTTTAAGCAAAAACTAGCCAATAGCACAGTAACACTAGCCGACAAACTGCCTGACAATCTTAAAATTAATTTATTAAAAGCCTATAAAGCAATACAACCTAACGCGACTATGACAAAAATGTTAAGTCAGGTGGGTTGGAATGGTATGTTGCTTGAATTAGGGGAAGAACGAATTGCAGATGTGTTGCGTGAATCTGTGGATTTAGCGCTTAAAGACGGCTATACGGTTCAAGATGTGCTGGATGGTATTGTGCCTGACGCAGAGCAGTTATTATTAGAAGCTGGGTTAATTGCTACAATGCGCGGTACAAGTGCGGCAACAAATATTGTTGCTAATCAACTCCAAAAAACCAACATGACAACGGAACAAGCAGAAAATATATTAAGGAGTTTATCAGAACAACAAACAGAGGATTTAGCCAATGAAGCGCTGGAGGTAGATGGTACAACAATTCAAGAAATAGACACGGGTGAAATAACACCAGAAGCACAAGCCGTGTTAGATCAGGAAGTAGATTCAGATGGAGCAGTTATCGAGCCAGAAGATGTTGAGACCACAGACGAAACGGTTGAGGTTGAGCAAAATGAGGTTAGAGATTTACTATTTGATACATTACAGTTAACAGGCACACCAGAACAAAACACACAACAAGAAGCCATCACCGAACCACCTCCTATAGCGGAAGAGCAAAGCACATTTAAAGGTTGGTACTATCAATGGTTTGATGATTTAGGGTCTATTGTTGATCTTGCAAAATTAGCAACAAGCCGTGGCGCAAACACTACGTTAGAAACAACGGTAAGGGTGTGGCGTGGCGTAACAGGAATGGCTAAACAGTCTATCGAGTATAGAACGGTTAAATTTGATGAAGATGGAAACGTAATAGAAACGGGTGAAGGATTAAAAACAATACTTGATGATTGGGATTCTCAAGTAATGGGCGTAGAGCCAAACAAAGAAGCCCGAAAAAAAGACTTAAACGATTACCTTATAGCACAGCGATACATTGAGTTAGCAGAAAGAAAAGATGCTGATGGCAAGCCAAAAATTGAAATTAGCGATGAACAAAAAGAAAAGACAGCACAAGATTTAGCTCGTTTGCAACAAAAGTATGGCGATAAATTACAACAATTAGAGTTTGCAGCGCAGCGCATTTACGATTACCAGACACGAATCTTAGAGCAAATGTTGTCTAGCGGTCTTATATCGCAAGAAACGTTTGACACCATTACGTCTGAAAATAAAAATTATGTTCCATTTAATAGAATACGTTTGACTGAAGATGGTGAGGCGTTGTTTGAAGAAGATGGCTTTAGAGACACATCAACAACATTCGCAAACAAAAGCGAAAAGACAGTATTAAAACCAATAAAAGGTTCAGAGTTAGATATAAAAGACCCTATTGAATCAATAATGAAAAACGTATTTGCAATAACCGATTTGTCCTTTCAAAACCGTATTGCCCAACAAATTATTGCTTTAGCCGATTATGTTCCAGAGTTTGTAGAAACATCTCGCCCCCGTATGCGAACAATGAAAAAAGGTGACGAAACAATCACGCAGCCAGCCGAAGTGCAAAGTCCTCAGTTAATACGGGTTAAAGTTAATGGGCAAAACAAGTTTTACAAAGTAAATAAACATTTAGCAAAAGCATTTGAAAATGTATCAACGCAAGAATTAACAGGTCTAATGTGGTTGTTAGAAGCAGCCGCAAGAAAACCAGCAGAAATACTTAGAACAGGCGCAACGATAGTACCTGAGTTTATGGCGCGAAACTTTTTGCGTGATGTGCATGGCGCGTTTATACAGTCTGATATGAGAATTATGGACATTCCGCGAGGTTTGTTATCACGAATTAAAAAAGACGAGCTGTATAAACAATGGGAAGAATCGGGCGGTGCATTTAATAATAAAATGTATCTTACTGATGACGGAATGAAACAAGCCTATGAAGAGCTTATTTCTAAAGACGGCAAGTTAGCACGATATTTAAAAAACCCAATTAATTTGCCTAATGATATGAGCATGGTTATAGAGCAGGGTGTTCGACTAGCAGTATTTAATGCTGCAAAACGCAAAGGCAAAACCGATCAACGGGCAGCATTTGAAGCTAGAGATGTGTCAATTGATTTTGCAAGAGGTGGTACAAGATCAAAACAATTTAATAAATATCTACCCTTTTTTAATGCAGCTTTGCAGGGAAGCGACAAATTATTTAGATTTGCCAAATCAAATCCTAAAACGTTAATTATGTGGGGTACGGCTACCGTAACAGTGCCACAGATGGTTATTACTATGTCATATTTGTATGGTGCGTCAGAGGACGATAGGGAAGAATATTTAAACATTCCTCAATTTCAGAAAGATTTGTTTTATTGCGTTAAAGTAGATGATGTCTGGGTGCGATACCCTAAACCATTTACTATTGGTTATATTTTTGGAAGTGTAATTGAAAGGTTAATGATATGGGATTACACAGAAGGCAAAAGCGAATTACAAAAACCGTTGTCTGAAATGTTTGCAAGTATGGCTAAATCAGTAAGCCCAGTATATGACGCTCAAAGTATATTGCCGCCACTGCTACAAACAGTTCTTGAGCTACAAAATAATCGTGACTTTTTTAGGCAACAAAATATTTATCCGCAATGGATGGAAAATTTACCCCCAGAAATGAGGGTAACAAAAACAACATCAGAAACAGCAAAGTTTATTGGCGAAAAATTTGAGGTAGCACCAGCAGAAGTAGATCATTTATTGAGAGGAACATTTGCAACATCAGCTTATTATTTAACGGACGCAGGAGATTTTATATTAGATCAAGTGCGTGATTATAATAATGAGCGCCTAGCAGCAAAACCAAGTGTCAAGCAAATAGGTGGCTTTGACAGAGATGCGCCATTGATAAGGGCGTTTACAATGTCAGACCCTACGGGCAACAGGGCAAATGCTACAACAGAGTTTTACGATTTAGCGAAAGAAGCGCAACAATTTAAAAGCGGCTATGCAAAATTAACCACACCTAAAAAACGAAAAGCGTTTAAAGAAAAAAACATAATTATGTTCAGAACGCATAGGACAATCCTTGCAACACGCAAGCAGCTTAAATCGTTAAATCAAAGGCGCAACAAAATTTACGAACATTTAACCATGTCAGCTAACCAAAAACGTGATGCATTGGCACGTATAGACCAGCAAATATTTAGATTAACGACTAAAGCCAACGAGAAGTTTTTGAAGACTTTAGAGAAATATGAGTGATATAATCAAGATAATTGAGGTAATAACATGACAGTTACAGCCGCAACTACAAGGAACGACTACACTGCTACTAGCGGTCAGACGGTCTTTGCCTATACGTTTACTGCTCTAGCTGAGTCAGACATTGTTGTATTAAAGAATGGTACAACGCTAACGCTAGGTGGTAGTAATGATTATACACTATCTGGAATAGGAAGCTATGGCGGTAATGTAACGCTTGTAGTGGGTGCAACAACTGGCGATGTTATTTCTATTTATTTAGATATGCCGATTGCTAGAACAACCAACTATCAAAACAGTGGTGACTTTTTAGCATTAGATGTAAATGGTGACTTTGACAAACTATACATAGCGTTACAGGAAGAACAGACAAATGGGCAACGGTCTATAAGAAGACCACTTGCTGATATAAATACAATTAGTATGGAGTTGCCTAAAGCAGCAGATAGGGCTGGTAAGTTGGCTGGCTTTACATCAACTGGTGCTGTAGAAGCGGTTGCCTATTCTGGGGCAAATAGCACGTTTACAGTTTTAAACATTGATACGTTTACAGGCAATGGTTCAACAACAGCGTTTACATTGACTGACACGATTACGGCTAAAGAGTTTTTGCAAATTTCAATTGATGGCGTAATGCAAGCTGTAGCAACTTACTCTGTATCTGGAACAACCTTAACATTTACTGAAGCACCACCCTTAAATTCTGGTATTGAAGTTAGAAAGTTTATCGGAAATGTTACAACCCTTGAAGGTATATCAGGCGTTACGGCTGGCACTAATCTTAATGGTGGTGGTACGTCAGGGAATGTAACAGTTAATGTAGATGCATCACCGTCATTTACAGCAGTTACATCAGGTCAGGTGGACATTACGGCCCAAGGTGACCTAAGACTCCAAGATTCATCTGGAGGACAGTACGCAGCATTACAAGCCGCTGCAACGACTACATCTTATACATTGACGCTACCAGCAGCGGTTGGCTCAAGTGGTCAGGTTTTACAAACTACGGATGGGTCTGGGACGCTTGGATTTGCTACCGTAGGTGGTGCATATAACGAATGGGCTGTTAAAACCACAACCTATCAATTAGTCCATAAAGACCAGATTATCTGCAATCACGCATCAACACCTTTTACGGTCACGTTACCTACAGCCAATGTTGCTGGCGGTAATGTTGGCAATACAGTAATTATTAAAAATGTTGGAGCAGCTACGGTTACAGTTGCAAGAAATTCTAGCCCAATCGATTCAGCAGCATCGGACGGAACATTGCCGTCTGGTAATGCCGTCCAGTTAGTTTATGTGGATGACACTATCGGTTGGGCATCGTTGTGAGGATTAAATAATGGCAGTTTTAGGAGCAACTAATTCAACACCACCACCAACAATACCAATAACGGTATCGCAGACATGGACACCCCCATTAAATGGTACAGCGATTATACACTGTATCGGAGGAGGTGGCGGAGGCAGTGGCTTTGGAAATAATGGTAGGGGTGCTGGAGGCGGTGGAGGATATTCCAGAAAAGCTGTCACTATAAGTACAAGCACAAACTGGACATTTGTAGTCGGTGGAGGAGGCAATGGTAATTATAATTCGTCTGCTTTAGCAGGAGGAAACACTACGGCTACTGATGGCTCATCATCGTTAACGGCAAATGGTGGGCAGGGCGGTCAAGGTTCGGCTGGTGGTACAGGCGGCACGGCTTCTGGTGGTGATGTAAATAATGCTGGTGGGGCTGGAGGCTTTGACGGTGGAGGCGGTGGTTCTGTAGGCGTTTATGGAACAGGCGATGCTGGTGATGGTGGTGCTTCTACCTCCACATACAATATGGCTGGATATTATGGAGGTGGAGCAAGTGACGCTCAGTCTCCGTTTATGGGCTGGTCATATGGAGTGTTAGGTGGAGGTGGGCCAAGAGGTAGAAATTACAGTGGGTACTCTAGCGTTGCGGCATCAGGGTTGGACGGGCCATTGCAAGGCGGTTTTCTGTCTGGTGGAGGTGGAGTTTTTTCTGCTTCTTATAATCAACAAATGGCAGGAGGAAACGGTGGAATTGGAGGTGGAGGAGGTTCAATTAGAGCAGCAATTAACAATTCAATTGTTGGCTGTGGTGGCTCTGGTGGCAATGGTTTAATTGTTGTTATGTATTTGACGGTAACGTAAGGAGATAAATATGACAGCATATGTAATTAAAGAAAGTAATGGGACAGTAATTAATCCGGCTGCTCTTGGTGAGCTTGATTTTTTTAAAAAGATTTATCCAGATAAGGTTATTGAAAAAGTTGAACCTTTAACACTTTCGTCAAAAGAGCTTGCAGAACAAGAACAACAAGAAGCAAAGATGTGGAGAAATACTGAACTTGATAGAACGGATACGCTTTATCTTGTAGACGATTATCCAGACAAAGATAAGCTGAAAACATATCGTCAAGAGTTAAGAAATTGGCCCAGCACCGCTGATTTTCCAGACAAGAAACCAACCTTGGGAAGCTAGTTATGGCACTAACCGAAGCGCATAACAGAATGATTTTTGGCGCACCAGCTAATGTTAAAGATTTTGGTGCGGTAGGAAACGGTACGACTGATGATAGTGCTGCTATTCAATTAGCACTAGACCAAGCAGGGCGTGTATATCTTCCAGCAGGAACGTATCGAATTGACACTAGCCTGAGAATTAAATCATCCACACATTTTTTTGGCGATGGTGTTGAAGCATCTATTTTAAAAGAAGGTGGTGATGACGCAGCAGTAACACTTACAACATTGAATACGTCTATCTTGATTAACCAAGCCTATCAAGATAATGCAGCAAGCGGCAACGATTCGATGATAGTTGAGAATATTGGCTTTCATGGTAAGCGGTCAACAGCCGTAGCAGATGGTGCGGTAACAACTACTAATAAAGGTATTGGTGGTATTTATTTTAAATACTCTAGCCGAAGTCAAATAAAGAATTGTTACTTTAAAGATGGTTGGTCTGGGTTTGTATTCGATGGAACGCGAACAGGTTTTACTAATCTTGAACAAAACAGAATTGAGAATTGCACTGTATTTAACGCTGATAGCTGGAATGCTAACGGCAACACTGGAACACCCAGAGGAATGTCTATCGCTTGTGACTACACGATGCTCACGGATAATGCAGTTAACGCTAGTGCAACAGGTTATTACATCGGCTCGTCTAATGTTGTTATGGATGGATGTGAGGCGCACGATTGGAATTATGACAACGGGTTTTACTGTCTTGCACCACAGTTAAAAATGACTAACTGCACAGCCAATGGTAATTCATTTGGTAATGGTTTTACGTTTGCTTATAACGCTGGTGCGCTAGTTACAAACTGCGAAGCATTAAATTGCTCAAACATGGGTTTCAGGTTACACGCTCCACAGAGAAATTCATCACTAGCAAACTGTAAAGCTATTAACTGTGGGTATGGGTTACGCGCAGAAAACACATTGAGTTGGACTAGGGCAGCGGCTAATGTTACCGCAGCGGATGAAACAATAAATGTTGCGCCAACTGGTACAGCCAATGTTACGGTGCGAATGGTAACAGTTGATTTAGGTGAAGCAGTAAGCGGCACGTTATTTACTGCTGATGGCTGGATAAATATTGATGGTGCATCAGCCGCAGGGTTTAACGGTTCATTCCCAATTTATTCTCTCAGCGGAAACAACATTAAATTTATTTCTGAAGATGCGCCTGTGGGCAACTCAGGTGGTACGCCAGTTGTGAGGTATTGTTTACACGATATCAACGTCAATAATTTCTTAACCGATACCAATGAGATTGATGCAGTAGAGCTACATAGAACAGGCAATATTATTTTAAACAATCTTACTGTCAAACAAGCTAAAAGTTATGGGGTAGAGATATTTGATAGCCGTTCTATTACTGTCGCTAATTGTATGTTTTATGAAACCTATCAGGCTGGCGTGTACGCACAGGATTCTGTCGGAGTAATCATCGACAACATCAAGACTTACGACACAAAAGGGTCGGGTGATACATCATCTAATCGAGGGGTTATTTCTTTTTATCAGGTGCAAGGTTTAACAATTACCAACGTAGTCGGTAGCAGTTATAAAACGTATTGGATAGCTCAAAGTGCTACGGCAGAGACTTACGCAAGCACAGGTATAGTCAAAGATAACTATCGCACTGACAATATTACGCAACTAGACTTTACGTTGTTTCCAATATTCTATGAAGGCTCTGGTGCTGGTACGCCAGAATCAGTCGTAGTTGCTGGTATTGGTAGTGTATGGCACAGGAATAATGGTGGGTCTAATACGTGTTTGTACGTTAAAGAATCTGGAGCATCTAACACAGGATGGGTGGCGAAGTAATGGATATGAAAATGTTAACCAATGTACTTCCTGTTGCAACGGTAGCAGCAGCAACAATCTTTAGTTATGCGACTTTAAGTGCAACGGCAGAAAGTAACACAGATGACATTGACAGAAACCACAAAACGCTTGAGAAGCATGAGGAAAAAATAGACACATTAGAAGACGAAGTTATCCGTCTTGCTAGTAAGACTGAGCGAATCGAAGAGGTTACGAGAGAAACCAAATTAGACGTTAAAGAAGTTTTATTGATTTTACGAAGGGAGTCCACGAAATGAGTAATCCGTATGAGGGCGTAGGAGCTAGTTTAAACGGTGCCGTAAGCACATGGGTATCCGTTACCCCTAGTGACGGTTCAGACAACGTAGGAACAGGAAATACAGCGATTGGGCTGTACATCGGGACGGCTGGAAACATTGTTGTTATTACCAAAAACGGTGACACAATTACTGTTCCTGTGCCTGATAATTTTTATTTTATCTGCGGTGTGACGAGGGTTAAGTCTACGTCAACGACTGCATCTAACATTTTTGCATTAATCGCATGACACTCGCCCACTTTAACGCATCAATTTTTTCGTCTATTCCCAGAGGTGGTGGGGCATCGGGCTATAACATTGAATATCTTGTTGTGGCTGGGGGCGGTGGTTGTGGCGGACAGTTTCAAGGAGGCGGCGGTGGCGGTGGCGGTCTTTTGCAAAACACTTTAGAAGGCATTGCGTCAGGATTTAACATTACTGTTACCGTTGGGGCAGGGGGTGCAAAAAACAGTGGAAATTCGACAGGTTCAGATGGCACGACATCTAAGTTAGAAGCATCCGAAATAACTAATGTTACTACTGTCGGAGGCGGTGGTGGGGGTGGTTATTCTTTTAGCCAAGATTCTGTAAGTGAAGGGCGAGATGGCGGTTCGGGGGGCGGCTCTGGAGGAAACGGAGGGGCTGGAGGGCTGGGCACATCGGGTCAGGGAAACAATGGTGGAAGCGGTCAAAATCCAGCAGGAGCATTTTTTGGTGGTGGCGGTGGCGGTGGTGCTGGTCAAGCTGGACAGACATCCGTAAGTTATTCAGCAGGGGCTGGAGGAAACGGAATTAATTGGAAGTCTTTGGGTGCGTTTTATGCAGGAGGTGGCGGTGCTGATGGTTCTGCAAATGGTGGGCTAGACTCTAATGCTGGGTCTGGTGGAGGAGGGACTGCAAATACTGGAGGTGGGGGTACAGCAAGAGGTGGGGCTGGTGTAGCCGGTGGGTCAGGAATTGTTATTCTTCGATATGAAGGCGCACAAATAGGAAGTGGTGGCACAGTAACATCGTCTGGTGGTTATACTTATCATACATTTAATAGCAGCGGAACTTACAGCACATGAGTCATTTTGCAAAAGTTAAAAGCAGAAAAGTTCTTGAAGTTATTGTTGCTGAACAAGACTTTATAAATTCTTTGCCAAAAGAAACGGGTGTTAAGTGGGTGCAAACATCTTATAACACGAGAGGGGGTGTTCATTACAAACCTAACTCTAATGAACTATCAGGTGAAGATGGATTAAGAAAAAACTTTGCTGGTGTTGGATATACATACGACACTGGGCGAGATGCTTTTTATGCGCCTAAACCTTTCACAAGCTGGACGCTAAACGAAGAAACTTGTTTGTGGGAACCACCCACCCCCATGCCTGATGATGACAAACTTTATCAATGGGATGAGTCTGCAAAAGAATGGATAGAAATAGAGTGAATGGAGATTATCGTCTTTGCTTTGATTGTGCAGCTAACGCCTGATGATAGTGAGCGTGTGGCTAATTATTTTATTAATCAAAAACAATGCGTACACATAGCAAGAGTTTTAACTAAACGAGAGGAAAACTATAAGCCAGCATTAGCGTTTTGTAGACCAGCCTTTGTTGACCCTAACAAAGTTGAGGTAGATGGATATGCCAAAACAATTACAAATAACCAGTAAGTACGCAAAGTACGATTTAGACCAAGATGGCACAGTAACAGACGAAGAAATAGAACGTCATCAACAACTGGTAGAACTAGAACTAAGAGAAGAAAAAGCCGATTCACAAAAACGAATGGCGTGGGTTGCTATGGCTTCTATGGTTTTATTTTCTATATTCCTTATGTCACCTATAATGCCTGACTCCAGAGTTAATGCATTGTCTGACCTTTTAGGTTTATTTTATATTGCACAGGCGAGTGTGTGTGGTGCGTACTTTGGGGCAACTGCATACATGAGTAGAAAGTAGTGTGCTTGAAGAAATACAACAAGCAAACCAAGCATTTGCTACAATTAAATCAGCCTTGCAAAATGGCAGGGAGTTTTATGACGTAAGCGAATCGTGTGCTACATACTTTAATTGTAAAAGTTTAATTGCAAGGCGCAGTAAAAAGAAAGGAAGAAAGACAGAACTGCAAAACTTTATGGAGTTAGAGAAACTTCGCAAGCAAGAAGAATGGATAAGAGAATGGATGATATATGCTGGCAGACCTAACTTATATGACGATTGGTTAAAGTTTCAAAGTCAGTGTAAAAAAGTAAGAGCCGCAGAAGAACGTGCAAAAAAACAATCAGATGAAGCAATAGCCAATCAAGTTATGAAATGGTTTAAATGGATGGGCGGTGCTACAGCTACATTGTTTTCTATTCTTGTGGCAGTAATGGATTTCTTACAAGTAGCAAAGGGAGAGTAAGATGTTGCAAGCATTGATAGGCCCAGTAGCAGGATTGTTAGATAAGTTTATTCCTGATGCTGATGAGAAAGCAAAGCTGGCTCATGACATAGCTACGCTATCTGAACGACACCATCAAGAAATAATGATGGCGCAGATAGAAGTGTTAAAAGCTGATGCAAAGGGCAACTGGTTTCAAGCGTCTTGGAGACCACTTTGCGGTTATGTTTGCGTACTTGCGTTAGCAATTAATTTTCTAGTATCGCCAATTGCAGCCGGATTTGGTGTGGTCATTCCTCAAGCTGATGCGTCAGTTATGATGCCCATTCTTTTGGGTATGTTGGGATTGTCGGGCGGTAGAAGTTATGAGCGAATAAAAGGTGTTGGCAAATGACACGTTTTAATCAACTTAAAATAATGTTACGCAAACATGAAGGTGTACGAAAACACGTTTATAAATGCTCTAATGGATTTGAAACAATTGGTGTTGGACGCAACATATCAGATTCCGGTATAGGACTTACCGATGGTGAAATAGACCAGATGCTAATGAATGATATATTCAGAGTTATTGGTGAGTTATCTGACGAGTATGAGTGGTTTAATAACCTTGATGATGTACGCAGAGATGCTATGATTGATATAAGTTTTAACCTTGGACAAACAGTATTACGAAAGTTTACTAACGCCTTGCAAGCTATGCATGACAGAGATTACCACCTTGCTGCTAATGAGTTTATGAAATCTAGGTGGGCATCACAGGTTGGTAAACGTGCAGAAGAATTAACTAACATGATTCGTTATGGAAAGTACCAATAAAAAAGCCCCCGAAGGGGCAATCAATGGAGGGAATAATATGCTTGGTAAAGGTATCATGTAATGGCAGAAAAGAAAAGTTTATTAAAACGAATTGGTGTATCGGGGGTTAACAAGCCTAAACGCACACCAAATCATCCAACAAAAAGCCATGTTGTTGTGGCTAGTGATGGTGGTAAACAAAAGACTATTCGATTTGGGCAACAAGGTGTAACAGGTGATAGACAAAATACGGCACGTTCACGTTCGTTTAAAGCTAGGCATCGTAAGAATATAGCGCGTGGTAAAATGTCTGCTGCGTATTGGGCAAACAGAACAAAGTGGTGATATATGAAAGGTTTGTACTACAATATGAATCAACGAAAAAAGAAAGGTATTAGCAGGAGTAAAAAGAAATCAACTATTACTCCAGAAGCATATGCTAATATGAAACGTGGATTTAAAAAAAGGATGAAAAAATAATGCCTCAAGGAAAAGGAACATACGGTACAAAAAAAGGCAGACCACCTAAAAAGAAAAACAAAAAGTAATTAGTTCCAGCTTACAGGTTCATAGTCTGGATTAGCTTCTAACTTTTTATATTCTTCTTTATAGTGTTGGCCTATTTCTTTACGCAACGCTTTAGTGGTTTTCATTAGCGCATTACTTTTTTCTTGTAGTATTTCAAGATGCGCTGGCCCTAAATATTTGTTTAGGAATTGAGTAAACTCAATAGGGTTTCCTGTATAGTGCATATGGCAGTATGAACACATACAAAGAGTATTGTACAGGCTCCATCGTGTAGCTTTTCGGCTCCTAGAAAAGACATGACAGTTGTGCATCTGCCTATCCATGTTTCCACAGGCTTCACACGTATGTTTGGCTTTTAATCTAACAACTTTAGACATCCATTGGTCACACGCTTCACGTTTCATTTACTAATTCCTTATGTGGAAAGGGGATATGCAGTCCTACTCTTTCTGATATACCTTTGTTTATTACATCGTAAACTTGAGACACTTGTTCGCTCTGCAAATCTTTAGTTGATTTAATGTTAAACATAGTAATCTGGATAGACCGCCAAAACTCTTTAAAACTATGTTCAGTCCAAGGCACTTCAAGTGTGGTGCTTTGAAAACGACTTGTTGTTTGTTGGTATATCCCATGCTCGTTTAAAATCTTTGCTGCTTCTCTAAAATATACTTGCATTGCTGCTTGTTGTTTGGTGGTTCTGGTTTTCCCAGTGTTCCAACGAAACGTTACTTGTTTATGCTTCTCAAACAAAACATCAACGTGTTTTTTAAATTCCTTTTTACCTAGCTCATTTCCAACAAACCACATCTCGCCCATAAATCACCTCACTACTTTTTTTTCCTCATCGAAAATAAGTGATTGCGGTAATCCCGTATACTCGCAAACATCATCGTAATATCCATATACTTCATCCAAATTAACCCACCCTCTTTGCAGTGGGGGGCTATATCCCTTTTTATGCATTTGTTTTTTGAGAAATCTATCGAAGTTAGTTCTAAACGCTTTGGGAGTAGCAGAGTCATATTGTCGATCACCAACCATATAAAATCCAACCATCGAACTGGTAATTTGGACACCCCCATAGTTTCTTAATTGTTTGGCTTTATCATCTAAAGATCGTTTAAGTTTTGCACAAGACATGAACACTCCTGATTATTATTGTAGCAACAGTTCTTTTAACGATTGCAAGTTAGCCGTTATATCTTCGTCAGACAGCGTGTGATCGATACCTATAGGTTGGTATGGCTGGTGTAGTTTCTTAACGGTATACAGCGATTTACAGGCTTCTATGATGTGTTTAACCGTAGGGAGATACTGTTCGTTCTCAAGAATATAGTTTGTGCCTTTTAAAATAACATCACTTGGATATTTGGATAACTTGCTGGCCCACAATTTCTTAGCCATATCAACCTTTTCTTTGTTGGGAAAAGCGGCAAAGAATTGGTTAGAGTAATTGACTTCAAGAATTCCAAACACTCTATTTATTGTGTTGATTTGCTCATCACTTACCAGCCCATGATCGGTCTTTGAGTCGGTCGATAATACTCGTCTTTCTAATACTTTCGTTACGTGTTCCATCGTCTATCCTCTTTTTTTCATTTTCTACCCACGTTCTGACAGCAGCTTTCCAATCGCTCATTTTAGTTTTGCCAACGCGCCATCCATTTGAATCATAATAATTTAAAAACTTCGTTGCGCTAATATCTACTTCTCTTGTCGAAACATATTCCTCAACTTCTGTAAGTGTGGGTTTGCGAAAACCCTTACTAAGTTTAGTATTAGTTTCTTTACTATTATAGGTTTTGACTTTTTTCGCATGGGGTCTTTGCGCGGAATCGATACCCCCCTTGTCTTTTGGCGCATCCACTACAATCGTTATTCGACGTTCTCGTACATTACTGGACGCACTCACCTTGATCGAAGTCACGCCAATATGACCAGCGTTTTTCAATTGTGAAATCCAACGGCTGACCGCCTCTGTCCTAACGTCATAAAGATTTGCAAAATGCTGATTGCTGGCGAAACAAAAACCATACTTGTTGGTCAGTGCTGATACCTCACCATAAAGCAATTTAGCGTTAGCAGAACACTCTTTACAATATCTGACGGAAGCGGGTATCACCGCGTAATACTGTGGTTTTTCCATGTGTTTCTCCTACTCTAATAAATTCTGAAACAGGTACTTCAAACGCAGCAGCAAGCATAGACACTGATTGAAGTGATGGTGTTCGGTGATTGTTCCTTATCAAAGAAATAGTTGATTGATCCAACCCCGATGCCCTCATCAATGTAGCTTGGCTCATTCCCGTTTCCCTCATAAAATGATCTAGCGATTTGTTGATATCCATAATGCATTCCTCTTGTTCCACATGGAACTTTACATGACGGGGTTGCGAATTGCAAATGCGTGTGGTACAGTTAACTGTCAATCACAAAAAACTAGGAGATACGAGATGAGACAATGGACAGAAATGCCAATCGCTGATGCAATTGAGAAGTTGCTAGGATTGCCCAAGGAAGACTTCACTACTTTAAATGATCGAGAGCGTGGCGAATGTGACGCATCGAATCATTATCGTGCGTTAGCGGATCAGTCTAAAGAATATTATGACGGGTACGCGGAAGTGTACGCCAAGCAACAGTGTGAAGATTTTTGGACTCACGTTGCGTTTTTGAAAACGCGAGAAAGTAAATTTGCGCAATATGTTGAAGCGGAGGAGATTGCAGATGAAGACATCTAATTCGATTAAAGCGTTGGCAGCAGCGTTGAAGGAAGCACAAAAAGAAATGGGTGGTGCAGTTAAAGATTCCCAAAATCCATTTTATAAATCCAACTATGCTGATTTGACGGCTGTGCTTAAAACGATTAAAGAACCGTTGGCGAAACACGGTTTTAGTTTTTGTCAGTTTCCTATTAGCGATGAGCATGGTGTCGGTGTATGTACTAGATTGATGCATATTTCGGGCGAGTGGATAGAGAATGAGTTTGTGCTGCCGCTTACAAAGCAAGACGCACAAGCAGCAGGGGCAGCGATAACATATGCCAGACGTTATGCCCTTGCAAGTATCACGGGAATTCCGCAAGTCGATGACGATGCCGAAAGCCTTATGCTGCGTAATGAGTCGAGTATTGAAGATGTGCCAGCGCAACACCCACCAATTCTATATAGAACGCAAGTCAATAAGATTAAAAAATGGCTAAAAGATAATGACAGGGATGACGAGAAATTTTGCGAATACTACAAGGTTAGCTCTGTGTCATCGATGACGTTAGAGCAATACAAGCATTGGGAAAATACATTTAATGTAGACAAAAAATGATTAAATGTTACGGAGTCAAATTAACTGCAAGACAAGCCGCAGCTATGTTGGCAGCAGAGGCGATAGGTCAAGCTGAAATGTGGATGGATTCATCTACTGTTGGTATTAACATCGCGGAAAATGTAACGGAAAAAGAAATTGCTAAAATTAGCTGCGAATATGCAAAAGTTCAACAACGGTTAATAAAAATCTATCAATTAAAAGCATGGCTACCACAGTTTTATGGAGAAGAAGAAGGCAGAAGGTATAGTTATGATAATTCTTGATTGTGATCAAGGCACTGAAGAATGGTTGAGATTAAGGCGTGGTGTTCCGTCAGCTAGTCGGTTTGACAAGATCATCACAACAACTGGCAAACCATCTGCGCAGAGTGAGGGATATTTTAATGAACTGCTTGCCGAACGGTGGACAAGGAAGTCCACCACCTTTCATGTGACTGATGCGATGGCGAGAGGTACAGAGCTAGAACCCGAAGCTAAAATATTCTATGAATTATTTTGTAACGTTGATGTGATTGAATGTGGTTTTGTGCTGCACTCAAATAGACATTTTGGGTGCAGTCCTGACGGCCTAGTTGGGCAGAAAGGATTAGAAATTAAATGTCCAGCCGCTAAGACTCATGTCCAGTATTTGCGAGACGGCAAGCTGCCGACAAAGTATATTCAACAAGTGCAGGGGTGTATGTTAGTAACGGGATTTACGTGTTGGGATTTCTTGAGTTATCACCCTGATTTGCCACCCTTGCTTGTTACGGTCGAGAGGGATGAAAAGCTAATTGGAGCATTGGAAAATGAGCTTGACGTTTTTTGTTCAAATTTAGTTAGTGAAATAGAGAGGTTAGGAGATGCAGCAAAGACTAAAACTTAATATCAATTTAGATAAGATTGATGCGGAAAGAATTTATCACGGGAAAAAAGGACGGTGGTTGGATTTGACCCTACGAGTTGATCCCGATGCAGAGCTATCCAATTTTGGTAATCATGGTTTCGTTGCGCACACTCAGACAGAGCAAGAGCGCGAGGCCAGCGCAGCAGGACAAAAAGCGTATGCCCCGATTGTTGGTAATTTTACGATCACTTGGCAAGAAGGAAGGGAGCGTGTGAACGTCACTGAAGCTAAGAAAGAAAAGCCCGTTCAGAAAAAAGACGCTACCGATTGGATCAACGATTATAAGGTATCTCCAGAAGAGTTAGAGCAAGCTGAAGAGCAAGATTTTAAAGATGACCCGATTCCATTCTAGGCCGTTATATGAGACCTCTGAAGACCTGTCGAAAGAAGGTGAGGTCATGTCGTCGGTTGCAAAAATATGGCAGTGCGATTACTTCAAACTGCCATTGTCGTACAGACTGGATTTTGCACTGTCAAGACATGGGCGAGTTATATCATTATGCGAGGTGAGATGTCGTAATAACTCGATTAAAAAATACCCCACAATGATATGCAGTGTTAGCAAGAGGGAGAAAGCATTATCTCTGAGCGATTGCACGGGCGTTACAAGCGTTTTTCTCGTTCAGTGGACTGATGCTGTGGGGTTTATAGATTTTGCTGTTAAACCTGATTTTATAGCTGTTGGAGGGAGGACGGGAGACAATCGGAGAGACTACGAAGATGTCGAGATTCTTTGCCATTATTCTGTCGAGCATTTTACTTTGGTAGATGTGAAGGTCGAGGAGGTAGAGGTTAAAGATTGGGCCGCAGAAATAAAACAAATGATTGCTGGTGATTAGGCCACGCCACCAGCAGCGTGTCATGACGGATAGGAAAACCGTTGCCTAACAAATCCCATCTAGACAGGGAAGTATGAAGAGCATAGCTGCTAAAAGAAAAAACAGCAATTGCACAGCGATAATAGAACCTAAAACTTCATAACCTGATAGCTCAATAATCGGCAGTTGTCCTGTCATAAAACCGTGTATTTTTCGTAGTGTTTTCATGTTATAATTCCTTATGTTTAGGGGGCTTGCGCCCCCCCGTTCTTTAACAGTTAGTTACCAATTGCCAGTAGGAATTGACGGGTCGATATCGGCAATCAAAGTCATCATACAAAACGCCATGTTTAACGCACGTAAGATGACCGCTATTTTTAACAATGGCTATGCCGTCAAAATCCCAGTCTCTCAGTTTTATTAGTTTGCCGTCTGGGGTTCGTGGGCAGCGTTGGCGAACAAAAGAGCCGTGATAAGGTTGATCTATGCATCCAGTTGACGGAAGATAGGACTGCCATACTTTGTCGTGGTTTGGAAACGCGCCACAATCATGAGCGTATTCCATCAACTCGCAGAAAACCGATTCATATTTTAGTTGGAGCTGAGATACATTTCGCCAGTTTAGATATGAAGCAGACAGATTTTTAGCATCGGGTCTAACAAAAAACGTTGTAGCGTAAGTTATGGCCCTGATTACGCAATCATCTTTGAAAGACTTACAAGGTCGTATAGCTTTGCTCAATTCTGTAGTGTCGTAATATTTCATCTTGTATCCTTTTGTTTGGTTATCTAGTAAGCCCCGTATGGGGCTTTTCATGAGGGAACCACCCTCAATCGTCAGCTAGAACGCAGATCGAATTAATATGTTTTCATCAGATGTGATTTGACGGGCAATAATTTCAATTAAATTGTTTCTGATGTCGGTTCTGCGATTAGCTAAAGTTGGGATCATATGCCCCATAGCGTTATGCGCAGAGTCAATGTCAAGTAGTTCTCTGACATAATGAATAGCTTGTAGATGTTCGGCTAATTTTAAAACAGCGCCAGTATGATCGTTAATGTCAGTGAGCTGCTCTATTTCGTTTACTAAAGTTGTTATTTTAGTCATGGTGTAAATCTCCTAAGTAATGTTTGACCCCCATATGGGGGTCGTGTTTTGTGTTTAGTTTATGCTGCAATTTCCAACTGATTTATATCAACATTTTCTAGAATGTAGTCCAGCGCTTTCTTGGCATCTTTGGCAGCGTCCACGATAAACTTGGTATCACCCTTGAGGACGGAGAGCCAGCTATCGATGTATTCGTCGTGTTGCAGCCCTTCATAGGGTAGACCCAAAACAGAGCCAGCCATTGCGCTCCCTAGTTCTGCTACTAGTTCTTCATAGGCGTATGAGTGAGAGCCAAAACGGGCGCTCTTTAAACGTGCTAAACGGTCTTTTGATCCCGTCCAGTGTATGATCTCATGCAAGAGAGTAGATTCGTAATGTGACTCAGTTTTGAACGCTTGCAGATGGGGCATTTTGATCGTATCGATAGATGGAATGTAACACGCTCTATCACCGCCATGTTGTAAGTCAATATTGAGGAGTTGAGAGAGAACGTTAGCGTTGCCGTTGCATACATCAGTTTTAACAATCTCGCGCACTTTTAGCTTGTCGAGATTCTCGCACTGTTCAGCGTTGTATACTGGGAATCCGCGAAGTAATGGGAAGGCGTTCTTTTCTTTTGTGCCGTCAGACTTAACAGTCTCCTTCTCGATGATCTTAAAGAGTGTGATGCCCGTTGCTTTCTCGCCTTTCTTGACGTAACCACCTAAATCTTGAGCTTGTTTGTAGGATAGCCAAACGGGTGACCGGTAGGGCGCTGATGCCAAAATAAGCCAATTAATGCCTTGATAAGGTCGGCCAGTGATGGCGTTATAAGGCGCTGAACCGTCTGCAATGCTTTTCCAAGGTTTGCTCCATTTACCAGTACATTGCTCAAGGTTATTGATAACCGTATCGGTGATGGTCTGCATGATTACCGCAGTGTCAGTAACGCCACCGCCTTTCTTTTTAAATTTCTTTTTCATGTCTAATTATCCTTTTATCTAATTAAATGGTTTGAGTTTCGACATTGATGGTGTAACCCAGCAATTTAATATTTCTTATCGCTGAGTCAGTGAGGGTGACAGTGCCAGCAATGGCAGCAAAGTTTCGGGCTTTGGCGCATACTGGATAAATGGCACGAGTGCCGTAGTTGTTTTTGATGTTAACTATAATGTGCATGTCGAATTTCTCTTTTATCTAATGAATGAAATACGAATATAATCTTTATCTTTGCAAGTGTCAATGATTTATTTATATATGACGCATTTAGTTGTGTTTTGTGTGCAGAAAAATATAATAGCTTTATTGTCTTATTTACAAAGTGTTCTCTTATGCCGTCTCGTTTAGGATCTCCCAACAAACAGAAAGCGTTTTTGTTGAAGCGTTTGCAAGATATGTTCGGGGAACAATTCGATCCCATAATAAAAGCTGCGGAACGCGCTCACTCAATCGATCAGATGGCTATTGAATCCGATGCGATAGAGGATCATAAGAGCGCCTTGGCTGCATGGGTAGCAGTGGGGGAATTCGTCACCCCCAAACTCAAGGCGGTGGAAGTCAAGTCCGATGATGGCCTGACAGTCTCAGTGATACGCAAAAGATACGATGCAGCGCCCGAAAAGGTCATTAATGGCAGGGGTGCGGTCGGGCTAC